>ENA-UEQB01000282-UEQB01000282.1-human-gut-metagenome-genome-assembly--contig:-NODE-282-length-48218-cov-9.616335_pt1 | contig 48218 bp, 38 predicted proteins | sample MGYA00242901_ERZ507918 | MGnify/ENA primary metagenome ERZ507918 (study PRJEB26167, sample SAMN06115405) | human gut metagenome | host: Homo sapiens | place: China:Sichuan | collected 2016-04-06... | reverse complement strand
CAAATTTCTGAAGAAAAAAATCTGCAAAAGATTTTCAGAAAATCAGAAATAATTTTTTAGAAATTCAAAACCTTCAATTTACTATTATATATAATACTATTATTAAAAATAGTATTATATGTGAGAGTGTTTATGGCTAAGTTTATCGGAAGACAGAAAGAGTTATCCATTCTTGAAAAGATTTATAAGTCGACAGAAGCTGAGTTGGTTGTTCTGTACGGTCGGCGTCGGATAGGTAAGACCTCTTTAATCGGTCAATTTTGTAGGGGAAAAAAATATCTGTATTTTGCCTGCCGTCAAATCAATGACGATATACAGCGAGCCGAAATGAGTCGGCAATTAATCAGAATGGGGGCGCCACTGGGTAAGTTTGTCTCTGTTTTTGACTCTTGGGATACGATATTTAATCAGTTAGGCGAAATCACTTCTGACGAGAAACTGATTTGTGTGATCGACGAATTCCCCTATGCAGTAGAAAATAACTCGTCAATTCCTTCAATTTTGCAGCACGCATGGGATCAATATTTAACTCAGAAAAATATTATGCTGATTCTGTGCGGCAGTTCCATGTCTTTCATGGAAAAAGAGGTACTGGCAGAAAAAAGTCCTCTTTTTGGCAGAGCGACGCACACAATAAAACTTACCGAGATGGACTTCAGAGAAACAATAGATTTTTTCCCAAATTACAGTCCTGTTGATCGTGTTCTTTCCTATGCTGTTTTAGGGGGCTCTCCATACTGTTTAACTTGTTTTAATCCGGATATCAGTTTTGAAGAAAATGTTGTCAATACCATTTTGATGCCAAGCAGTAGCCTGTGGAACTACCCCAACACTATTATTCATCAGGAATGTCGAGAGCCATCGCGCTATAACGAAATTTTGACAGCGATTGCCATGGGGGCTACGCGATTTTCGGATCTTGTCTCGAAGACAACCATCACTTCATCGAATTTGCCGCGCTTTTTGCGAAATCTGGAAGAAATGGGCTTTGTAAAAAGAGAATTCAGTACCCTGACTCCCATAAAACAGAAAGCTGTCACACAAAGGGGGCTTTATCGCCTATCAGATCCATTTGTTAGTTTTTGGTACCGGTATGTTTGGGGCAATTTTGACTTGTTGTCTCTTGGAGGAGCCAATATCGTTTTTAACGAACAGGTAAAGCCACAGATAAATGAAATGGCTTCCCTGCCGTTTGAGGAAATCTGCAGACAGTTTCTGTGGGAAAAAAATCTTAATATGCAGTTACCTTTCATCGTTCAGAAATTAGGACGTTGGTGGAGTGCAAACGAGGAAATTGATCTTCTCGGAACGTCGTTTAACGGGCAAGATTTGTTGTTTGCGGAGTGCAAATTCAGCAATTCTCCTGTTTCACGATCTGAGTACTTCAAACTGAGGGAAAAATCTGAGAATTTTTCTGCGATAAAGAAACATTATGTTCTCTTTTCCAAGAGCGGCTTCACACAAGATCTAATAGAACTCTCTAAAGATAACGATACGAATTTGCGCCTAGTTGGACTGCAGGAGCTTGTCGGTAAGATGTGACACTAACATTGCATTTTTCTGAGTATGCGCAATTAAAGATGTTTAATTTCAATAAGTTAAATATTACATATAGGATTTAAAACTTCTATACGGAACCGAATTAATAGCGTACTATTTGAAAACGTAGCTTGAGCTTCTTTAAATCGTTACTAACGAAAGGTGCCTCTAATGTCTGATTACCTGAGTTCCTCTTTATCTGTTTCCTCTTCGTTATTTAGCGCATCGTTATCTTTCCGACTCACGAAGCTCTCCGCAGCTTGTGCTTTAGGTATTTTGTTGTCAACGGTTTCGCCTCTTTCTTATGCGATAGTCGACGGCAATGAAAACGGTGGACAAATCGAAATAACAGGCACATGGGATGTCCATGATGATGTTCATGGATATTTTTTTTCTGACGGGACTGATGCTCAGGGCGGGCGTGTAACCATTGAGGGGACGATTAGCAATGCCGGCAGAATTGCCGGAGGTCGGACTCTGTATGGTGATGCGATTGAAAACTCAGTCATCATTAATGGGGGAAATGTTAAATCTTCAGGTATTTACGGCGGCTATGGACAGGGAGCTCATGGCAATCGAGTTGAATTGAAGAATGGCGCCGTTGTTCAGTCCAGAGATGATATAGAGCGAGAGCTTAGAATTTATGGTGCAGTGATTGACGGTCAATCCAAAGGATCAGACAATCATGTTCTGATTTCGGGGAAGTCCACTGTTAATGCTGTTGTTTACGGAGCTGCGACAGATAATGCTGACTTAAGTTTTAATACTGTCACAGTGACAGACAGTACGGTGAGTAATACCGGTGGCGTTCTTTATGGAGCTTATTCTGCGAGAGGAGAAGTGACTGATAACAGTGTTACGGTTGCTGGTAGTGTTATTGAGAATACCAGCTCCTCACAGCAAAGTTCTTCGATCAGAGGTGGTTACTCTGAAGCGGGAAACGTTCATTCCAACACGGTTTCAATAAGTGCCTCCAAGGTTACTGCAAATTCAATATATAGCGAAACTATTATGGGCGGATTTTCCTCTAGGGGGAACGCCTCTGGGAATACGGTCTCTATCTTGGACAACAGCATTGTCACGGGTAATGTAACCGGCGGTCAGGCTCCAAACGGTTTCGCAAACAATAATTTTGTAGAAATCAGTAATTCGACAGTTGAGGGCGATATCTATGGCGGACAGAGTGATTTCGGTCAAGCTGATGGCAATCAGGTGACGGTTACCGGTGATAAAGATGTTAATTTGGGGAGTATTAGAGGAGGATCATCCCGACAATCAGCTTCCAACAATACTGTGATTCTTGATGTTGTAGGGCATATAGGCAGTGTTGTGGGTGGTGATGTTGAGAATGGGCAAGCCAATGCCAATCAGGTTTTCATTTCAGGTACCGCGCATTCCACAAATGCAATCATTGGAGGGTGGGTATTTTCCGGAACAAGTTCGCAAGCCTCTGCCAGTGGTAATTTAGTCGATATTCGGGGAAGCACAGTTATTGACGGATATGTTGCCGGCGGATTTGCAACAAGCGGCTCAGCTCAAAATAATGTTGTCAGAATTACGGAAAACGCAAGTATTAATAGTGAGGTATACGGTGGCATAGCAGAGCAATCGGCACAATTTAATACTGTGATAATTGCCGGAAATGCCCGGGTAGAGAAAGCTGAAATTTTTGGAGGCTACTCCGAATTAAACCGTGCTGACAACAATCTTGTCCTTATACAAAATCAATCGATTATTGGAGAAACGGTTATTGGAGGCGTTGGCTATGCCGGTGCTGCAGGCAATAGCGTTCAGATTGATGGAGGCGAGGTTCAACATAGTGTTTTTGGCGGGGGCGGATCCGGGACCATATCCGACAACACTGTATTAATTAACTCCGGAGACATCGGCTACGAGTTTACATCACTGATAGCGGGCGGTCTTGGTATACCTGATTCTGAAGTAAAAAATAATCAGGTCATTATTCGAGGGGGCAAGATTCACGCAGAGGTTGCCGGAGGCAATATCAGTAACCAAGGCACAGTATTTAATAATCTTGTAGTTGCAGACGGCAATGCAGTTATTGAGGCTAACGTATACGGCGCTCGGTTTAACGAATTTAATGCTTACTCGGAATCGTCTGTCGTTAAAATCTATGGAAATGAGGTAGTCATTGCCGGTTCAACAGAAGTGCGCTCAGCAGAAGTCTATGGCGCTTATAGCCCGCAGTCTGCGGATTCCAATTCCGTCACTATTGCAGAGCGGGCAGTAATCAACGGAGGCGGAGTCTACGGTGCAGAAGGTACCTTGGGAGCCAGTAACAACTCTGTTTTGGTATCAGGCGGTACCGTAAGGGGCAATATTTATGGAGGCTATACGCAAAGCGGAAAGGCAACTGATAATACGGTCCTCCTGCATTCAGAAGCAAACCTTTCAGAGGCAAAGATTTATGGCGGATTCAGTGAACAATCCGGAGAGGTTTCAGGCAATCGACTCGTGATTGCCGACAGTGGTGTGACGACTCAAAGCATCAATCATTTTGACACTGTTGACATTAACGTCACTGATCTCACTCAACCCTCCTTAACTTTGACCGATCAGGATGGGGCAGACTTAAAAGAAGCCAAACTGCATGTACGTTTTAATGCAGCAGTTGCGGGCTCTAAAGCGCCTCTTGAGAAAGGCACGAAAGTAACACTGATTGATAGCGGTGATGTGCCTCTGTCCTTTAGTGAGGTGAGTGCAGAAGGAGAACTTTCCGCCAAACAGGGCGTCTCCCTTGTCCATCAATTTGAATTAACTGAAGACGGAACGTCGGCCACTTTGGTTTCAACAGAAGTAAACCATGACACTTCTATCTTGAGTGCCGGACAATTAGGCATGGTGGGATTGCTCACCGAAGCCAATCGCTTGGCTACCGGTGAAGCGTTAAAGCAAGCACGCGATACAGCAGAAAAAGGATACGGTCTTTATTTTGCTGCATCAGGCGAAAATCTGCGTCTGGATACTGATAAGGGGAGTGAAGCTGATCTTGATGCCATGCACTGGGTGTTGGGTGCTGCCAATCAAGTGGCTTTAGGCAATGATGCCAAACTCAATATCAATTTCTACTTTGAAGCCGGCTCAGGTGATGTTGATAGTGACAAAGGGCAGGTGAGTGGCAGTGGTGACTCCACTTATTATGGCGTGGGTGCTCTTTTGCGTCATGAGAAAACGGACGGGGTATTGACTGGTCTTTACTCGCAGGTCAACGCCGAATTTGGTCGGGCTTCAATGGATTTTGACTCAAGTCTTAGGGACGTAAGCGGCGTGTGTGCAGGTTTTGATAAAGAAACCAACTACTTTGGTCTTGGGGCGACACTGGGCTATCGGACCAATCTCGCTAATGACATTTCTCTTGATTTGAGCGCATCGTACCAATGGCTGCGGTTAAAAGGCTTTTCAGATACCGTTGCCCGTGACTCTTATGACTTTAACGATATCGACAGTCACAGAACGATTGTTGAACTTCAGGCGGCTTATACGGGAAACGCTTCGATTTCTCCGTACGCAAGTCTTGCCTGGGAGCACGAATTTGATGCCGAGACCAACATTAAGACATACGGTTTCACCTTAGATGACTTAAGTCTCAAGGGCGATACGGGGAGCGCTCAATTGGGTCTGCGCTATAGATCCTCGGTTAATTCTCCCTGGAGTCTTGATGCTTCTGTGAAGGGGCTTGTCGGTCAAAAAGAAGGTTTTGCCGGCAATGTGCTTTTTAACTGGAAATTTTAAAATCCGAATGATCGTTTAGAGCCGATGCTCTAAAAAGAATTTAAACAATCTAAAGGTTTAATTATGCGGACTTCCGAATCCAATTTTAGAAAAAATAAGGTTGCTTATGCGGTAACGGCTGCAGTGATTTTAATGTTGCAATCTTCAGCAATGACGGTTCAGGCTCAAGAGTCCCTCATCGGTGAGCAAAGGCAGGAACTGAACCCGCAATATTCTGATTACGAACTGGTTTGGTTATTGGAAGGTTCAAGTCTTACGGCTCAAAACAATAGTCTCACGCACCAGAATGCGACGCTTGGAACCAATGCTCAGCGGTCGGTTTTCTTTTATATTGGACTCGACAGTGCCTCTGAGGCACAAGCTATCGGAAACTCGATGACATTGTCCGAATCAAATTTTAACTTTGAACCTACAGCTCAGACCCGATCAGAATTAAACCTCATCAATCTTTCGTTTTACGATTCCGAAAATATTACTGCGCACGACAACAGTCTTGTCATTGACGATTTAGAAGCAACAAACGGTAATGTTTACGCTTATGGCGTGGAGACTTATGGGGCCGATACTATTGATGCAGAGGGGAACACCCTTGAAATCAGTGATGTCCGGATGACTTACGATACCTCCTCTATGGAGCAAGTTATATTCGATGTGACGGGAGTTCAGGCAAGTAAGGCTTTGGAGTCTTCTGAGCGCGCGGTTTACACAATCGACGATACAAATCTCACGTTGAATAACATTCAGGTAGTCGGGGCACAGGATTCTGGTGCAGCCGGCGAAGACGTACTGGCGGTTGCAGCCAGAGTCTATGAAGCTGATGAGGTTTCCTCGAGGGGCAATACCGTAACAGCAAATCAAGTTGTGACAGGTTCAGCAATGTTTGCCGGCGTCAGAGTGCTGGGCGAAGAAACTCAGAGCGTGACACTGACAGAGAATAAAGTTGATGTGAGTCAATCGGTTTTTGCCGGACAATTGAGTGCCTATGGGGCCAGAGCAGCGATTTCAGGCAGTGCTGAGATTTCAAACAATACGGTTGAAGTCAGTGATGTTTATGCCGGCAGTCTCAGGCTTTATGGTGGGCGATACTACCAAACGGCCATTCCGACGACAGAAACTTCTGTTGGCTTAAATGGTAACGAGCTTTTCGTCTCGGGTGTTCTTGTTTCGGGAGACGTTGATTTATATGGTGCTCGAGCATCGGCTTCTTCCTCTACCGATACTGAGGGCATCGTTGTTGCAGACAGCGTTCAAATGAACAATAACCGACTGACGCTTAAAGATTCTGTGATCAGAGACGCTTCTGCCGACATTTATGCTGCCTATGCAAAAGTGGCAGGCGACGTAGAAATGAATGATAACGTCCTGACTGTTTCAGGCATTGGTTTTGGTGAAAGTAGCGGTGCAGAGATCACTCTCGGAGCCGCTCGTGCATTGGGTGAAAATGTCTCTTTGAGCGGCAATCAGCTGTTTGTCAATAATAGTTACGGATTTAACCTTGGGGCAGATTTGGTAACCGTTGCGGCAATAGGTACTGAGAGCGCTTTTGTTAACAATAGCTTATTAGAAGTTGAAAACGTATTGATCGAACGCGGTGAAGAGAATCAAACGACTTCACTGTCTGCTTCTCATCTTTTGGGTGAGAATGCTCGAGTCACGAATTCCAGGGTCAGTGTGACGGATGCTGAATTCCATGTAACGGGTATTATCCAGGGCGCTTACATCATAGGCGAAACTTTAAATGCTCAAAACACGGCTCTTTATGCTGACACAATCCGTGTTTCTGATGAGGCGCTGCCAATGGGTCTCTATGGCACGGATGTCAGATTAACTTCGGGCGGCGTATTTAGGTCATCGAATACTTCTGTGGTATTAAATAATTCCAACCTCGCCGATGGTTATGTTTTAGGAGCTTATGTCGAGGGGCTTGGGGACAACGACGTTCATTTAAATCACCAGAGGATTGAGGTTTCAGATAGCACTGTCAATGTTGTCTCCGGACTTTATTTAGATTTGCAGGAAGCTGACGGTAACGTGAGTGCAGAGGTTAATGACCTCACCGTCGGTCTTACAAATGCAAGCGTCTCAGATGGCGTTTACGCGGGCTTTACAAGTGCCGAAACGGGCTCTGAGGCAGGCGTGCAGAGTGTTGCAAGAGCTGCCTTAGGGGCGATCGAAGTAAACAATGCTCGACTTGAATTAACCGGTGTTAACAGTGTTGGAGGTGTTCGTGATTTTGATACCTTTGAGATGAATGTCGGAGATGTCAATAAAAATCAGGCCTTGCTGACGATTACCGGAGCCTCTCCGGACGGACAGAAACAGTTTGACGGGCTCACGATTGAACTGACTTCGAACGAATTTCTTGGTGATGCGGACACCTACCGCTTAATTGAGGTGACAGGCGATGAACAATACGTCTTCTCTGACCTCAAAGTCAAAGCAGATGAAACCTTTGTTCAAACGATTTACACGGCAACTGACGATGTTGTTTTGACGTCTCAAACGGCAGGGCTTACGAGCAAAAACGAGCTCTTTAAGAATAAGACAGTTTCTGCAACGCAAAGTTCGAAGACATTGTCAGGCACCCTTTTGGGCTCTGTTGCCTTTATCAATCAGGGCGCTGAATTTATCGCCGATGAAGGTTTAGAGGCGATGACAAGCGCTGCAACCGACGGATCGATTGCTGCTTTCGGTGCTGTTCATGGAGGTTCGTCAAACTATAAGGCCGATCCCAGAGTCGATATTGATGGGTATACGTTGGCTGCGGGTGCTGCCACTAAAGTGACGCCCGACTGGGTATTGGGCGGCTTTATCGAAGCCGGTTGGGCTGAGAGCGACAATCATGTCCAAGGCTCAAAAGCTGAAAGCGACCATGACTACTATGGCGTAGGTGTTGCGACACGTTATATGCTCAATGACGCCTGGTATGTGGATGGCTCCTTAAGATTCGGTCAGGCTTCTACGGAATTCTCCGGCTCTTACGCAAAAGACTCTGCCAAGTACGACTCAGATACGTTCTATGCGAGCGCTCACGCGGCAACGGGTTATGTATTTGATTTGACGGATTCGGTGAAGTTGGATCTTTACGGGCGCTATACCGTCACATATTTAGATGGAGACGAAGTCAGCCTTCACAATCGATATGAGCAAAAGCTTGATATGGATTCCACTGTGACGCACGCTGTTCGTTTGGGCACGCGCATGACCGGAAGCTTCTGCCCCTATGCCGACTGGAAAGTGGGTGTGGCTTATGAACACGTTTTTGACGGCGATGCTGAAAGCGCCGTCAATCACATAAACCTTGAAGTGCCGAGCTTAGAAGGCGATACGGGCGTAATGGAAGTGGGTGTCACGATGAAGCCGAACATCAACAGTCCCTGGAGCCTGAATTTGGGTGCTAAGGGCTATGTCGGCGATCGTGAAGGTGTCACAGGTCAAGCGGTGATTCGCTACAGCTTCTAAACTGCGGATTGACTCAAAGTCGCTCGAGCGTGTAGTACTATCATTAAAGATAGTATTACACGTGAGAGCATCCGGTGAATTCAAGCTTTTAGATCTATTTTTAGGCTAACCAAAACGATACCGGCAACGACGATTTCTGTGGAAGTCTTTCCGAGAGAGCAATACGGTTCCGTCTTTCTCAGACAGACGATCCGGTAACAATTAGAAATAATTTTAGATAAAACCGATAGTCAACTATATGGAAAATAGAAACTCAGGTTAAGCATTTCTATAACCAGAAGATATTCCCGGTTTTGCATGAGAAATTTGAGATCAGTTGCTCAGCCATTATCTAAAAAGAAGCGTTAACTTTCAAGTAACCAGTCAATGAGATTGAGTTGCTTGACGCCGTCAAAGTTTCTGCCTTTACCAAGCGTATCCATCGTCAGAAGAAACCGTGGGTAGGCATCTTTAATACCCGAAAAAGCGCTCAGTTCTCTCTCTAATGTCTTTGGATCAATGACCGTTTGAGCAACCTGATAGTAGGCAAAACCGTCTTGGGTTTGAACGACAAAATCAATTTCTTTTTGTGCGTTTTTGCCGATACGAACGTTCTTAAAACGGCGGGTCAATTCCAGATAAACAATGTTTTCCAACAAGTGACCGTAGTCCTTAATCGGAGAGATGACCAGGTGATGTCTGAAACCGGTATCGGAGAGATAATATTTTTCTTCTGTTCTTAAGGTAGCTTTTCCTCGTACATCAAAACGGGGAACTCGCTCGATGAAGTAGCTGTCAATCAGCGCATTTAAATAGGTTGAGAGCGTCAGTCTGGAAATTTCAACTTTCTGAGTTTTAAGAACATTAATAATATTGGTCGAAGAGAATGCACTGCCGATATTAGATGCTAAAAAGCAGCATAATTTGAACAACGTTTCAGTGTCTCTGAGCTTCAGTCGCCAGGAAATGTCTTTCAAAATGATGGATTGAATCAGGTCGCTGTAATAGATCGCGATATGCTCGGGATCGTTTCGGTCACGCACTAAAGCCGGAAAGCTTCCGACCTGAAGGTAGCGCTCAAAATCTTCCTGCGCTGTGAGACCATCGTCAATGACTGCATCACGAAACTCTTTAAAAGAGAGTGGATACATCTCAATTTTTGTGTAGCGCCCTGTTAAAAAGGTAGCGAGTTCTCCTGAGAGCAAATAAGCGTTCGATCCCGTAACATACAAATCGATGTTGGCCCGTTTAGCCAGGCTCGCCAGTACCTCCTCGAAATGCGGGCAAAGTTGAACTTCGTCGATAAATACGTAATGAGCAGTTTGATCTTTGATGCGGTCTAAAACATAAGAGTGCAGTGCTTTTGGCTCTCGAAGAGAATTGAGAAGCAGATCGTCCAATTCAACAGATATCAAATGATCAGGCTCAACGCCTCTATCAAGAAGATTCTGTTGGAAAAGCTTAAGCAAAAAGGATTTCCCGCATCGTCTGGGTCCCATGATGACTTTAATAAGACCGTTATTTTGAAATCCGGTCAGTTTTTTAAGGTAGTCCGGGCGGGAAATAATATTGCTTAACATGATGGATTAATGTTATTAACAATTAAACTTTGTTTATTATGATAGGCAAATCTAAAAATAAATCAAGATTTGAATAATATACTTAATAATTTGATAATTCAGGCGTTTTCCACTGGATCTCCACTTTCAGTCATCCAGATACGCACTCCATGTGACTTTAGACAGTTAACGTAGCCATAGCTGCAGTATTTTTAAAAAGTTAATCACGATTAACTTAATCGCGACTAACTTAAATTCTACGTTGCGCGGTTTTTTTGTTTAGCTTTCTTTTCTTTCAATAGCCAAAAGGCATTCCAAAGCAGGATTGCCTTTTTGAAGCAAAGCATTTTGCATTGCTTCCAATGCTGTCTTTCTAAGTGCAAGTTTAAGTTTTTCAATCACGATGGTGAGCAGCCGTGCTGATGTCTGAATTTGAATGAGTTCGTCTTTTTCAATGATATTCGTAAAAGGAAAGTCTGTTTTTAAGCGAGTAAGAGTGTATCCGTAATGCATTAAGTCGGATTTTTTACACGTAAGCCACCCCCAGGCATCAAACGGTGCAATGCGGTAGGCGCCGAGATTTAAAAGGGTGAGACTTCCTGCATGAATTCTGATAATTGAGATGAAATCCTGCTCAGCATTGCGTGTGTAGGCTTGAGCGCTCCAGAAATCTTCACGAGTCTCTTCAGGTTTAGGGATCACTTTCTGAACAAAGGTTTTTGCAATCGGAAAGATCTGAGGCCAGATCGGGTGTGCTCTTGCTGTATCGAACTGGTGTTTAAGCCCCGGGTGCATTGACTGATAAGTCAAAAGCCAGAGATTGGGGTGCGCTGATTTTTCTTCCGGTGCCAGCCAATGAGTCATTTCTTCATGGCTCAAAATCGTCTCAAGCGTTTTGTCTCTTTTCGTGTGATTGTCTCTTAGAGCAATATTTTCAAGCGGAATCCCTTTCTTTTCTGCCAGAGCAATCAATTGTTTTTCTTTGTTGTCTACGTACTTAGCTAAAACCGGCATAAAAGCAAGTTCTTCAATGACCACACCGCGGGCTAAATGCTGCTCAAAGCGTGCAGGCATATTGTTGGTTTTTCCGATGTAGGCGACCTGATTGGGGCGGATCTGGAGGTATATTCCTGAGAGGATCATTGAATTATTAAAGAGGCTCACGACAGATGTAACACCTCTGACATCAGCAATTCGTTCAAAACCCAATTGAAATGCGGCATTCATGCCGAAAGTGGAGATTTTAGCCATGTTACACTTTTACAATTTGTTAAATATTTTTGACTAAAAGATCATAGTCTGAATCAATTAGATCATTGATTTTCATAGGAAAAATCAATTGGACAAGGCAACTTTCCCCATGATTAAATACTCACATTCAGAGTAACAATTTTGGGCAATACAGATGAATTTAAGAGACTTTTTCACTAAGCCTCCCGTTCTTGAAAATGAATACGCTAATGAAGTTTTAGAACAAAAAATTCCTTTTTCAGAAGTACTCAATACGCTTTGGTTATTTGTCATACCGTTCATTGTTTATCTCCGTAATTTCATCAAGCTTTTGGAAAATACACAGTTTGAATTAAAGCCTCGGAAGTTCAGAAGAATTCCTCCTGCCATGCGCTGGGGGCATTTGCCTAAACGCTACTTTTGAGCAGCTCTTTCAAAATCTGCTATGTTGGTTTTTCCTTTTGCACTGGTTTCTGAGAGTTCCTGGCGCATTCCTTCAGACTGAGAGGACATTTCTTCAATGTTCTCTTTGTATTCTTGCGGGCTTTGGTAAAGTGCTCCGCCAAGGAAAGCATTTCGGATAACGGTGTTGACTCCGCTTTGTTTCTCTTCATATAAAAGTTTGGCTGAAAGAATGGAACCTCGATCAGTAAAGAGTTCTTTTTCCATTGCCTGTTGGTCTTGAGCGATCGACTCCCTCTCACGGTTAACAGATCGTTTAACAGTGTCTGTGGAAGGTCCGTTCGATAAATCCATTCCTTCGGTATAAGTGTCTCGTGCATTTTGTAAGTCAAGACGGTTAGCTGAAGTAGTGTCATCAAAATGTTCACGAGTTTCGGATTCAAAAGCTTGACGGTGAGGTCTAGCTATCGTGTCGATGTCGACAGCTGAAAGAGGTTGAGGCTGTCCTTCGTTCCATCCGGAAGCTTCCATTTCACCATGAAGCTGTCGGGCAAAATAGCTTCTGGCAGCCGGGCTGTGGAAAAGTGCATTTTGTGCGGCTTCAGCGGAACCGAATGTTTCAATGGCTTTTTGCATGGCAAAAGGCGAGTTATCCATCAGGGTTTTCATATCTTGGTTGGATACGTAACCTAATTCTTCCGAAGCACTTTGGTTAGCGTTTTGTTCAAAACTCAAACGATTGCCGTATTGATAAGCACGAGTGAGTTGCGCTTCAAAGTTTTGTGCTGCGTTGCGGATACCGGAATCTGTTGTGCTTTCAGCAATTTGTCGTGTTGCATTGAGCAAAGATTTATAGGTTTCCTGACGCTGTTTGGAGGTACTCGTTGAGCTCTGTGAGGTCACACTATCCAGTAACTGTTGAGTTGTATTAATTTCTCCAGTCATTCCTGCTGAGAGATTGCTATCGCCATTGCGAGTAGAGGTGTATTGAGACCCATATGGAGAGGAAAAATTTTCTTTTACATTGGCTTTAAGATCTATAACCTTTTCATCATCAAAGAGTGATCTAATTGAACTCAGAGAATTTGAGAAGGGGTTAGCACTGTGAGAAGCAAAATTAACTGCAGACTGCATTGAGGCACTTTGACCATTATTAAAGTTTGTGGCCATTGATTGGTTTGTTCCTGAAGTTGTATTTGACGACAGTTGATTGGAATGACTGTCTGTCGATTGAAGAGAAGACTGTTGAGTTAGAGTAGTATTGAGTAAACGCGTGAACCCTGCCACTGATTTATCGGCCGTTTGGGTGGTGTAGGAGCGAAGTGCCTGCACAGAATCGGAGTAACCGAAGCTGTTACTCGTGCTGCTTGTTGCACTTTGACTGTTGGCCTCACCCATGGAGACGGCAGAGGATACGCCCATCGAGACGGGCGTCATAGACATGCCTGTAACGGTACCGCTACCGGTTCGCGTCACGCTGCCATAGGCTGAAGTGCTCTTCATCATGGAAGAGTCCGTATAACCCATAGAGCGATCACTCTTATTACCACCGACATTATTAGTCGAGACGTTGCCCCAACTGGTATTTCCTAAAGAAATATTGCCAGAGGTGAGGCTTGCTCCTTGAGACTGAGCAGCACTTTGAGCGGGGGCCATGACGCTTGCGGCTAATTGTGCGGTAGCAAAGTCACTGCCCTTAGCAATCGCAAAAGCAATGACCGGTGCCAGGATTGTTAAAAACCCGGCAATCGCTTGAGAGCTCGCTCCGGCTTCGCGGATCAAGTTTGCGGCATAAATAGTGTTTGCCCCGTACTCAGCGATAATTTGATTCATCGGGTGACTGTCAGTGTGAATAATCAAATAATTCATCACGGCTGAAATCGGTGCCCAAAGCTGAATCCAGATTAAAAGCGTGAAGTAGCTTCTCAAGATAGTTCCTGCCATGTGCCCCACAGTCAAAACCATGATGAAAACCAAGGGGAAGGAAGCGAGAATGATGAATTCGAGTGAGTTTCTCACCTTCGGTAAGGCATCTTTGGCAATTTCAGCCATTGTTCGATAATTGATTTCAGAGGAGAGATTGCCTTGAGCTTTGGCCAATGCTGTGGCTGTAGCCAAGGGGTGCCCGGCAAGCGCTGCCACATTTTGAATATCGCTTTGAAGCGTATTCATAAAGACAGAGTGCTTAATAGAATTAGCAAGACTTTGAGAAACACCTAAAAGAAGGGTTTCCGCCTGAGGTAAGACTCTTAAGATCAAGGTACTCGCATCCAATTGATCCGGTAAAAGCTTCATGGCGAGGTGCTTTTGAATGGCAGGAAGCTCTGTTGCGGTCATGTGGTTATTGATAAAGGTAATCGCTTCATCACACCCCAACCAGTTGCCTGCCGTATCCTGAGTTTTGCGGGCAGGGTTCACCCAGCCTGTTTGAGAAATCGTCTGCCAGAGATTGCCGCTTGTAGACAAGGCGTCAATTTTTTGCGGATAGTCGATGAGTTCCGGCATGACGCAATTACGGTTAAAGTCAGAAATGAGTAACCGTCCTTGGGGAGTAACTGGACCTGCGGCTAAAACAGCATTAACCGCACGTTCCGGAAAGACCATACCGAAGCGCGAAAACCTCTCTGCTTCAACGCCGGCAAAGGTATCTTGAAAGATTTCTGTGAGCCAGTGGCCTACGTGAGAGGTGGTACTTGCCATAAAAGCTAAACCTAATGGTACATTTGATACGACATAGACCGAGCCTGAACGCTCATCGTTAATGACGACATCGGTTTTAGGAACGAGCGTCACGCCATAAAAAATTAATACAGCAAAAATAAAGCTTCCGGCTTCAAGTCCTCTATAGCGAAGAGCACAGATAGTGATGACGCATAAGAAACCAAATAACACGAGAGTCTTCAGTAACCCTGTATAGTCTGCCGAACCGGTAATAGCAACAACAGCTTCAAAAAGGTCACGAATCTGTGAGCCGTTCCAATAGGCGAAAAATTCAAAAGTCATCGATCAATCCTTATTCACGTACAACCCAACGGGAGGCAAGGTTTTGTGCGGCGTTACCCAATAGGCTTCTTTCAATGTGTTCGATCTGTTCCATAAAGCTTCTGGCTCTGGACATCTGCTGATAGATCTTGTCCGAACGGGAAGCCAGATCAAGACGAACATCAGCAATACGGGAAGAAATCCGTTTGACGTGCTCGGCATTAATCGTGTTAGCTTGAGCACCGCTTGCACTTGAAATCACTTTTTCAATGTCAATCGTTAGCTGATCTAAAGCTCTGACAATAGCTTCATAAGCAGCGGCTTCTACATAAATTCGAAGGATGTCTTCAGAGAAACCGGCATAGCGGTTAATCGTGACGGTATTAATCAGTTTGATAAGAGGAATGGAAGAAACTGATCCGAGTAAGAGGATATCTTCCTCGCTTACTCTTGAAGGATCACGCCTCAATAGCGAGCGGCGATAGTTCGTTGCAGCTTCCCAAAGTCTGTGCGTAAGGTTAATGTCGTCCAGAGCAACCCGGTCCGGATAGAGGCACTTAGTATCTTTAACCGGACAGGAAAGGCGGGTGGCATTGGTTAGAGAAACGCTTTCAGCAGAGCCAAAGAGCAGGCTCGCAATATCTTCGCCCATGATGTACCGAGAACGGGCTACAGCCGAGGAGTCGTCTCCTGCCTGGGTATAAATCGTCGTCCCTACGAGCGTCATCATGAGTTCTTTGAGCTCTTTAGGATACTTTGACGTCAAAGTACCGCCTCCCAAAAGTGCCCAGGTGAGGTTGATTTCACCGGCTTCTATGGTGTTGCCGCCGGAGTCCGTGCGGGTAGGTGTGTTTTTAAAGACAGTGGCGCCGTCCGTTCTTGTCATCGCATCGGCTTCGTAGGCATCTGAGGCGGTGCCTGAGTCACGCAAGTGGTTTGAAGCTGAATAGCGAAGTTTTTGCATATAGCCCTGAGCGCCTGTCATGTCTAAGAGCGTCTGAGCCGCTGTGCAGGAATCCTGAAAGCGGCCGGAGTATTCACGAATGAGGTCTCTAAAGCTAGTGACTTGCTCAGAGAGATCCGGAGAAAGGGTTTGTAAAGCGAGCTGGAAAGCCAATCCGGGTAAAGAAGAGCCGATGGCTCTTAAGTAATTTAAGAACTCTTCTTTTGAGGGGATACTGAATGCCCCCATGAAGATATCGATCCCACCGCAGCCGGCAGAAAGTTTCGGGGGCGTAAATTGAAAAGGCGTAAAGCCCGTTCGAGGGGCTCGGTAAACAAACCCGCCGCCTGTGGCAAGATTTAAGTGGGCGGATTCATAGATGCCGGCGGCCGTGACGTTGCCTTGGGCAATGCCTGATGAAGAATCATAAAAGTCTTCAAGGAACCCGGCTTTTGCAGCCGGAATCATAGATAAAGACACACAAAGAGTTACTAAGGTCAAGCGAAAAGATTTAGCTCTCATGGTTGATCCTAGAGTCGAGGGAGAGTTTGTATAGTGGAATTCAAGGGTTGGGTAAGACCGGAGGTCTGAACCAAACGATCTTTTAAGTCTTCAAGAGACAGTGCGCCGGAAGCGACAAGCTCTGCGCTTTGTCCATCGCGGCTGATGAGAAAGACGGCCGGTGTTACCGTCGGGACAGAGCCGCTTAAAGTCATCAGGCGCTTGACGACACCGTTATCCGGTTTGGCATTAGGCCATTCTGAAGCGACATCGCCCTTGATGGAAATCGGAAGAACCGAGAAACCTGATTCTTGAGATAAACGCTCAATGACAGGAGCCATCATGCTGCAAAAGGAGCATCCGCTCTGGACTAAAACAACCAGTCCGGCTTGGGAAGCCAATTGTTTAATTGCAGCCTCCTTATTTTGTTTAGCTTCATCTTTCAAAGCCACTTGAGCAAAGTTAGCGTTGGGATGCAGCACCGTGTGATCAAAAGCGGGATTGGCCCATAGGGTTTCCTGCCAGCGCTTGGCAAAACGGTTCGATTTCTCAAGCATCAGGGTGTTGATTGCAAGATAGGCCTTGAGGTTTGATTCCGTAGGGTCCATCACAGCGACGTTTAACCGACGCTGCGCTTCGGCTTTTAATTCTTCAACGGTTTCAAACTCGGGCAACGGCTTTTCTTCTTCCGGTGAGACTTTTTCTTGGTAAAACAGAAAGCCTCTGTCTGGGCTGACCCAAACGTCTTCCGTCCAGAAATTCTCTGAAGCTAGTGGAGCCGTGCTGACGAGTAAAAGGGAGAGAAGTGTTTTCTTCATTTTCTTTATCTTTCTAACAATCGGTACCAAAGTACGTCCCTTCTTTACCCGGCATCGGGGCATAGGGTTTATTGCTTTGCTCAATTTCTTCTTTGCGAGCCTGAGCTCGGATTTCTGTTTTCTTAGGATCAGGAATCGTCACTTTTGAAGTGTCGATGAGTTTTCCGAGTTCATTGGGATCAATTTTTCCGAGATCGACTCGGCTCATTTCGTAGGCGGTGAGTCCCTGGCAGACTTGAGAGTCACCAATATTCCAGCCGAGCCCCAACTGTTCGTGGGCGGCTTCCTGGACCAAAAGGGCAAGTTTGGAGTTGTAGCAGCAGTAAGACTCGGTTTTAATCATGCATTGACCGAGGTTATATTCCGTGCAGACGCTTCCTACGTAGCGGCAGGTGTCCGCTCCTCTTTTTAATTGAAGGGTCTGCTCTTCAGGTGTGCAGGAGAGGTAGTCAGCAGCCACTTCTAAAGCGACCATAGCAAAGAAGGTCCAGGGGTCAAAAGAGAATTGAACGGAACCTCCTACGTAGCTCACAGTGAGTCCGTAGTATGAGAGGTTAGGGGAGTAGGCCTGACCGGCGGCTTCGCCATAAAGTTTTGTCATGACAGAAGCGACGGTGTCGTTACTCATCAGGATGTCATTCACATAAGGCGAGCCCAGTGTGTGAATGGTTTCTTTTGCGATTTTCCCGGCAAAGATATAGGAGACGGGAAGGCCCGAGGCATTGCTGTGAGAACCCTTCACCTTGCCTTTGCAACAGGAGACACCTCCGAGCTTATTTCTGCAGGTATTCATTTCGCCCGTGAAAAACCGAAGGTTTTGGTAGTCACCGTAGACCGCAGCTTGACGCACGACTTCGAGCTTTGCGATCGTGTCGCCTAAATTGGTATTGGGTGCGTCATCGGTTGGCGTACAGAGCCCGTGCTGACAGATGCTTTCTGTACAGCGTTCTTCTTCAATGACGGTGTCTTCGGTTTCTTGACACTTATAAGTAAAAGTCCAATAAGAGCAATTACTTTCAGTACCGGCCATGCATTTCCTATCGATTAACTGGCACTTAGGGTTGGTTGAGAGGTCACTGCAGGTACTGATACCGTCAGAGCTCTCACATTGGTACTGCACTTCATAGCGCCAACAGTCTTTGTAGACAGGGACTCCATTAATAATCCTGGTTTCTGCACCTTCAATACAGGATTTGCCGGAAACCTCACAGGAAGACTTGGGCTGTGCTTTGGTTAAACTCGAAACACTAAACGGACAGTTGGAGTCCTCGGTCATCCCGGTAATGACTTCTTCGCTGCCGGTCCATTGAATGTTGTCAGGCAACGGAGACACTTGGGCGCTGCAGGAATAGATGCTGCTCGTTTCGCTTTCAGTTTCTTTGAGCGTGCAGCCCTTTTCGGTAAGAGCATCACAGGTTTGCTTTTCTCCTGTTTCGCATAAGAGCTGCGATTCTTCAATTAAACAAACGTCGGTAAAGATCGGGTGATAAGACAAGCAAGCTGTGCTTGTCACGGGACAAGTTAAATTCTGACAAGTGTTTTGAATCTCGTTAACAGCATCTAATACCGGAACCTTTTCAACGAATTGAATGTCCTGATGAGGTGTAAAGACCGCCTCTTCTTTGCAGTCGAAAGTCAGCGTTTCGCTTTGTGTCTTATTGGGCGAAGGCTTACAGCCGGCGCTCTCCAGATAACCGCAGGAGGGGTTTTCAGGGTTAATGAGGCAAGAGTAAGTAAATTCCCGCTCCCAGCAGGGTAGCGTCACTTCCACTCCGTCCACAACCCGCGTTTCATCGGGCGCCGTGCAGATCATCTGCGTCTGATTGCATGAGGCATCTACTGCCGAAGGACAATATTTATCTGTTTCAAACTTATCCGTGACTGTGCTTTCTACAGGCAATTCCGTAATGCCTTCGGAAACGGGAGAAAGAGGAGTCTCGCAAGCGTAAGCGTCCTGACGAAGCTCGCATTCGCCGGGTTTGCTGGCTTTGAGACACTCAGAAGTTCTCTGTGTGCAGTCCGATTTATTCTCAAGGGGCGTGCAGTGGTTGACGGTACCGTCACCGGCGCATTCCGTCACTGTCTCATACTGCCAGCAGTCACGATACACGCGTGCCCCGTCAATGATTCGGGTCTCAGGTCCCTGCAGACAGGTTTCCTTTATCACGGTGCAGTTTTCAGCCCATGATGAAGAAGATAGAGCGAGCAACAGCGGAAACGCTAGAAAAGAGACTATCGGCATACCGTCTCCCAGTGTTCAATTTCGCCGTGCTCAGGCTTATAGACTTGCATTTCGGTACTGACCGTACGCGTGCCTTTACCGGTATCCTGATTGGTAATCGTGATGGTGTAAAAGGTGCGTCCTGCCCGCTCAAACTGCTCAATGCTGAAAATAAAGGGAATGCGGTTTGTCGCTGTAAAGGAAGATGGGGCAGAGGTAAAAGAGCCCATTGTGCGCGTTCCGATTCTCACTGTGACTTTCATCGAGTTACTGCAAGCGTAGCTCACCGTTGCGTTTTGATTAATGCCGGTGGCGTTATAGCCCACTTCCTTAAAGACTTTGAGGCTGATATTGGTCTTTTGATCAGCCGTGCAAGGCGCAATCACCTCAATACCGAGTGTTCGGATACAGGTGGTTGTCGTGGGCGGACTTTGTTCAATTGTGCATTGGTAAGGGTAGGTCTTTTTCACGTCCACTGTGACAGGAACCGTACACTTTGCATCGTTATATTCAGCAGGGGCTTTAACACAGGAGTAGCGGTTTTCTGTATGTGAGAGTACCTCTTTTTCAATGTGGCAGGTTTTGGCTTCTGAGACGGCATTGGTGTGACAGCGGTAAAGCTCACGCGTTCCCATTTCCATGGTCCAGCCTTCTGAGCAGGTACCCGTGACGATACCGCCCGTGGCTTCATCACAGACTTCAATTTCGGATAACCCGGGGATCACCGTTGAAACCGTCTCACAGTGGGTTTCAGAACTCACAATGTCACCGGCACTTCCGATCAAGTCATCGGCATTACCGATCACGTCTTCGTATTCTCCGAGGATCTTGTCCTTTTCTTCGTCGGACAATTCCGGTTTATTGGCTCCGCCTTGGTAAACCAATTGAACCGCTAAACACTCAGGATCATCTTTAGAAAGACAGGCATTGGCTTTGTTAGAGCCGGGTGTAAATAAATCACCCATACCGGACTCGCTTCTTAAGTCAGATAAATCCGAGGTGTCACCGATGAAATCTTTATTGATGATATCGTTTCGATTGTCGTTAGTCACAATCGAGCCGTAGTTGGGACGGGGAACGGACTGAGCAGCCTGTGCAGCATCGTTAACGGAAACGTTGCCGGCAATAGCCGAGTGTGAGAACACCCAAGGCAGCAAAAGGGAAGCTAAGCGCATTCTCACGGACGGTCTCCCAACTTATTTAAAGCATCCCTAACTAATTCAGAGGCCTTTCCTAATTGAGAATCCTCCGGATTCTTTTTCAAACCACTTTTGATTTCCTGATTAAGGTGTTCAAGTGCATAGCGAAGCGTCACATCCCCTCTGGCAACAAACATGGCTTGTGTGTTCTCGCAAGCGCTTTTGCAAACAGGGATGACCAATACTTGGGGGACATCCTTGATTGCCTGTCGATTAAACAACACCGGATCAATCTTGACCGAGGCTCCAAGATCCGTCAGGAACTTGAAATCTTCCATGTGTCGGGCAATAAGGCCCTTGCCGTAACGCTTAAGGACGGTTTTGGGCTTTTCATCCGGTTTGTCGTTAATTTCGACTCCTACTCCACGGAAACTCAGCGCTAAGCCTGCATCTCTTGCATCAATTGCCAGTCTTTCTAAAGAGGCTCTCGGCATAGAAAGAGAAACCGCAATGGCAATCACGAGTTCTTCTTTGTTGGGCTTAGGCAGTTCATTGACGGACTGCTGCGCCTCGGCAATCACTGTCTGTAATTCCAGCGGAGTGAGCGCATGGCTCAATGAAAAAGAAGACATCAAAAGAGAGGAAATCATTCCCTGAATTAAAAGCTTTTTCATGAACCGCCTCCTAAATTCATGCCTTGACAACAATCTCTCCTGCGCCAAATTAAAAAGGCGCCGTCTTCTCCTCTAACCGGAGGCGTCGTTCCGCCCAAAGCATCAATAGCAGTGGAAGCCCCGAACGGTCTGCAACAGGTACCCTGGGTTTGTCTTGAAGGCCAAACCATTTGGCTGCGGTAAACATCTTTACTCATTAAAAATTCCAGCTGAGCTCCGCACTGACCGTCTTCTCCCCACTGACGCCATAACAGCCCCTCACGGTGAAGTTTCAGCGTGAAGCGTTGGGTGAGTAAACTGAAAGCCTGTTCATCGGTGATATGGGCGTTCACCCAGCCCGTTAGGGGAAAAAGGCTTCCCGCACAGCCTGCACACCAATAAAGGGTATTAATCGGAAGACTGACCGTAGCCGAGACACAATCAAGACTGCAGGCACCCACTGCAATCGGATTTGAAAAAAGTGTCACATCAGGATTGAGTAAAAAAGAACTCATCGAGTCATCCCACAGCGGATCAAGCTCCGTCATATAAGCTACGTCCCATGGAGAAGCCTCCAGGCACTTCGTATCAAAGAGAACTTCTAAGAGATAAAGCCAGGGCGTGTGATACCAGTGGATCTGATAAAAACTTGTACGGTGCCCGCGCTTTTTGGGATTGGGCGTTCTGCCGTGAGCGGGAGCAGAGAACCGACCGCCCATTGTGATGCCTCCTAAAGAAGGAAAGCAGAAAGGTTCGCGCACGATTTCAACGGTGCGGATCGGTTCCCAAAAGCCGATATTCATGCCTAAAGTTACAGAGCCGTTGGTCGTACAACTGCACATTCCGTCGGCATCGGTTGCGACATCTCTGAAGCCCGAGGGGCTGATGAGGCTTGTGTTTTGTCCGACCGTGATCGGAAAGACGCACTCCCAGCAGACATCTGTAATGGGGTTGGTGATTTTGCCATAGCAGGCGGCAAACCCATTAAAAGAACAGGCCGACAAAGCGACAAAGAAAAAAGCCTTGATCGAATTCACTTAAGAGCCCCTTAGAAGCTGATTAACCGGGGCTTCTGTCACAGTGATTCCGAGGCTATTCATCTGAACATAGGCGGGAAGAGCATGAATTTGTAGGCGCTTGACTAAAGTTCCCCCTTGATCAAACCAGACGCGGGTATTAAGACTCTTTTGAGTTTTCTCAACTGACCCGGTGACTAAAATCACGCGTCCTGCGGGTTTAGCTTTCATAAACGCTCGAGCGAGTGTAACGTGGTCAGAATGTCTGGCATCGATAAAAAGCCACTCACGCTTGAAGTCTTCCCCCAGCACTTTCTGAACTTCGGTGTTACTTTCAAAGCGGTAGCGTCTGAGAACTGTTGCTTGCGGTAACGTCTGACCTTGAGGGTGTTTGCTCCAGGAGTTTAAAAAGTCTTTATTTCGGTTAATGCGGGAGCTGCTTTCTGCCATTTCTTCCTTGGCATGAGTTTTCAAAAGCGCTAAAAGGTCCGGTTCAATGACGGGATAAACGGGACCCAGAGCCTGAGTGTCAGCGAAAACAGGCTTCATTCCAAGCGTGAGCATCAATAGGGTTAATAAGAAAGGAAGGGACTTTTTCACCATGAAAATCTCACCACAATAAATAGGCCCTGCCTTTGATAGCCTCGGTTGAGATAAGACCCGGAGGCTGATAACGACTGTCGAAGCTGTCAGGGTGGTCGCCTGCGGCAAAAAAGTAATCTTTAGGAATTACGCAGTCACCCATAGCGCGTAGAGCTTCTCCTGTGCGTGATTGCTCTTTAGCCCGTCCAACCAAAGTCTCATTAATAAAGACAAGACGATCTTTTACGTTTACTGTGTCTCCGGTAACGCCGGCCACCCGTTTAATGACAGTGATGCCATCGGGAATGGGAGGTGCATCTTCCCATCTGAAAGCAATGAGCTCTCCTTTGATGGCACGTCTGTCAGTTTTATCAATTAGAAAGACTCTTCCTGAGAGGCTCTCCGTCATATTGACTGCCAACTGGTACCGGCTCGTAAAAAGAAGGGTCGCAAGTAAAAGCGCGGCAAAAAGGAGGGCGTAGCGCCGCAAAATGAAAGACAACGCTGCCATTAAACGCTTGAAATTTGCTGACATTTAGGGACGCGCCTTTCTCATTGTGGGGAAGTCCGTGAAAAAATCGCGCTCAAGTTCTTTTCGCAGAAGGTTTACTTCTGAAGCCTTGAGATTGAGCTCTTTCATAACAGCGGGCGTTATGTCCTCAATGCCTTGAGCGGCAATGATGGCTTTTCGATCAAGAATGATCGTCTTTTCACCTCCCAGGTCCTTTAAGACTTTTTGCAGCTTTTGATGAAAGGCTCGGGACTCACTGATCACTTTTTCAGTGTGTCCGTTTTTCATGCCCTGCACCCAAACGAGCTTTTGCGCGTCCGTTATGGCTTCAATATCGGCAACAACGATTTTTTGATTACCTGTTCCGGTATTTAGCCGGGTTGCCAAAGAAAGACACAGAGAAAGACCGGCTAAAAGTAGTGCCCAGACAGAAGGTTTTTTTAATAAAAGAGTTAATTGATTCATTTCAAAATTTCTTTCAGTTTCTTTTGATAAAGCTTGTTGTGCTGAAGACTCACCTGAAGGTAAGGGGAGGCTTTTTGCGCGAGGCGCGTCTCACGCCGTTCTTTATTTCGCTCTTGCCGAGTCGTGGTTGACCTAACTAAGCGCGACTTCTCGGCCAAATCCTTTTCATAGGGGTCTGAGACCGAGTACCACTGAACGCCGGGCGGAGCGAAGTTATCAATCACAAAGTCGTCCTTCATTGGGAATCCTTCTTTTCAATTAATTCAGTGATGGCCTCCGTTACGGTGAGCCCCTTTTGCATCAGCGCTTCAATTCTTGCGACATCATTGGCGCGGCTTGAGTACAAAAGACGGGAAAACGGATCAAAGCGGATCTGTAAAACGGCGGGAACCGTGTCAGGCGTAGAAAAAAGACATTCAGAGTACTCACCCTCACGCATTCTTAAATTTTTAATGGCGTTCATCTCCCAGGCAGAAAAGGCGACCTTTTTCTGACTTTCCATAAATCGAAGCGATTCTTCTTTTTGGCGCAAAACAAAACGGATGTCAGCGTTTTCAAGCGCAGCCTGAGTGGTGGCGTTTTGATAGTAGTCGGCAAAGGACTGCGTAATCGTGATAAAGGAGGCGTTTTGTTTTCGCGCCCGGCGATAGCCGTTTTGAATGAAGCTTCCCGCATGCTTGTGACTTAAAAGATCCCAAGCTTCATCAATTACTACGATTTTGCGAGTGGATTTTTCACCAAGCGTCAGATCCTGCGTAATTAAGAAGATAAGGCACAAAAGCACCACGCTTTGAAGCGTTTTGCGACCTTTAAGACCTTCTAACTCCAAGACAATAAAGTCTTTATGAAAGTTCACGGTCGAAGCCCCGTCAAAGTAGCGCCCATAGGCCCCCGTTCGAGAAAAGGGAGCTAGCTGAATGGCTAGATCCAGAACTCGCTGATCAGGTTTACCGGGTTTTTCAGGGTTTACAAACCCCGTTGAAAGACTTTCGGTTAAATCCGTGACAGAGGCTAAGCGATTCTCAATCTTCGCTTTATTGAGAATATGGATAACGTGTGTTTGCAAAACGCTTTGCGCAAAGTCACTTAACCCCTCGTTTGGTGAAGCCATTTCGGTCAAAATCGGGATTAAAAATCCCATATCCTCTCGGATGTCTTTTACGAGTTCAAAAGGATTGATCACAAGCGTCTTTTGAGGTGCATAGTCAATCCACTGACCGTTTAATAGCTGACAGAGTTTCTTATAAGACGCGCCGACATCAATGACATAGGTTTTGCCACCGGTGCCGAGGTTTCCGGTAATTAAGTCGTTGGTGAGCGCACTTTTCCCCGAGCCCGAAGTGCCGGCAATAATGGCGTTATAGTTGCCGGAACTGGCGAAAAGATCAATCGGTGTAATTTGACCGTGCTGGCCCGTGAGTAACAGCAATGGCGTTAGCGACTCTTCGGCGTTTCTTGCGCCAGTTCCCTGAAATTCGGCGATAAAGGGGGAGAGGTTCGCAGCATTGGTGAGTGTTTTGGTACTTAGGCGCTTGGCTAACTCCAAGTCTCTCGCAAGAATCGGTCCCATTGTCATGGGAAGCGTCGTTAAAACGCTTTGCCAATGCATGCGTGTATCGCGTGTTAAATCAAGATGCGCTTCTTTAAAGACTGAAATTGTGGCTTCCGTGCACTCTTCAAGTGTTTTTTGAGGTGCTAAGAGAAGCACCTGAAGCACTAATTTACAAAGTCCCCCGTTTTGCGCATATTCTTCCAAGACGATATCAAAGTCACGCTCGCGCTTTTTTAAGTACGGCAGGTAATGCGCCACTTCACTATCAGCAATTTGTTTGGCTCGCGCGGCTAAAAGTTCCGTTTTGGCTTTGGTTTTTTCAAAGTTGGGCATCGTCACCGCACAGGTCACCAAAAATGGACACGGAATATCCAGTGTCTTGTGACCGATAAAGCGAGAGGTGAGTGCCAGTGCGTAGTCACTCGGAAAGCCTGAAACCGAAAGTCCGGTTAATACGGTTGAGTCTTCACTTTTAGATTGCTGAAGTTCGATTCCGTCTTCAGTGATACGGACATGGGTATCAGGGTCGACCAATCCGTGCGAGAGCGCTTCCAATGGGTTGGGTCTGGCGCGAGAAAAGAGGTTCTCTTTTTTATGGGCGTTCAGAATTGAGCGAAGCGTTCGGTAAAGGTGAAAGGCAGTCCACGTATGGCTATACAAAAATTGTGACTGAAGAAGCGAAATCAAACGTTCGCGCTCTTTTTTAGCTTTTTCAACGGCTGCAAATAACGCTTTGTCACCCAAAGGAATGGCAACGGATACCCAGGCTCTAAAGTGTCTTACTCTAAAATGAGAGCCTTTGGAGAGGCACTTTTGAAGCCCCTCTTTTAAGTATTGCGTGCGCTCTTTAGCCAAATGATTGAGCGTTTTGGCACACTCTTTTTGTGATTCAGGCACAAGAAAATAAGGCGTACGGCTTGCTTCATAGGCGTTTGTTGCCCAGGAAATGTCGGGCTCAGCAAAAAGCGTTACCTGAATACCGGTACCTGTGGGTAAATCGGCTGAAAATAGGCTTGTGAGGTGGCTCGCCATCTCAGGCGTTGCTCCCGTCTGAGGGGTTAATTCCAACGTAAAACCGACCGATTCGATTTCAAAGTGCTTTTCATCCATGATGGCAAAAAGCCCCTCTTCGAGTTCTCTTCCGTAAGGAAGAAGGGAAGCTAAGCGGTCAATCACTGTTTGTGAGCCACGGCTTACCAATAAGGAGTCATTATCAGCTGTGAGATTGGTTAGACATCGATTGAGTCTAAGCCCTTTTTGCCTGAAAAATTTGTAAAAAGTGTTTTTCATGAGCCGTCCCTCTTAGTCTTCTGTCTTAAGAGGCGTAATCATTTTTTGCGAAGCTTTTTTAAGTGGCTTAATGTCGAGCGTATCCGGTGCCCAACGCGCCTCACGAATCGTTGTGAAAATCACGTGTTCGGCGTGCAAATCGCCCTCTTCATCAATGTAGGGTGCCACCCACACCCGAAGAATTTCTTCGGGTGACCGTCTCGGAGCCATAAGCGGGGTATCGGTCACAATCGGATCTCCCAAAGGAGAGCCTTCGGTGATGACAACTGCGGTTGAAAGTGCTTCACTTTGCCCCAAGTCTTCTTTATCCAGGCTTTCATGAACGGACGATAAAGAAGCACAGCGAGGCGATAAATCAACCGAGCAGGCAAAGTCTGACTTTGCATCCTGAAGCCCCGTGATGGATCCGCAGGCTGTGAGCAGTGATGAAAAACCAAAGACTGTGAGCGCTAAAAGAGATCGTTTCATGACGGATTCTCCTGGACAGAATCCTTAACGGCTTTTTTAATTTTGGCGATAGCCTCAAGCTTTTCTTTTATGGCTTGGGCGCTTAGAGCACCCGTAGCGCGTTCTCCGTTTTCAAAGAAAAGAGTGGGCGTGCCCTTGATTGCGAGCTCTTTCATAAGTGCTTCGTTTTCTTCAATGGGAGTCGTGCATTGGACGAGAGTAGTGAGTTCAACTCCTCGAATCATCACGTCCTCAAACGCTTTGGCTTTGTCTTTTGCGCACCAAATGCGTGCGGAGACTTCCTTGGCATCAGGATGCAGGCTTGTTAACGGTGTTAAGAACGTGTGGATACGGATATTGTCAAGCGTTGCAAGTGTCTCTTCCAGCTTCTTGCAGAAAGGACAGCGTGGGTCAGTGAAGACATAAAGCGTCTGTTGGGGATCGCCTTTTTCTCGGGTAATCGCGTTTTTTAAAGGAAGCTTCGTGACATCAATCATCAGAGCCAAGGTTTTTAAGGGGGCTGTGAGATCGAGTTGCTTTTGCATATCGTAAAAGACTCCGCCAAAGAGCCAATGACGGAAATATCGATCACGATTTTGAGAATTGATGTTTTCTAATTGATTAAGCGTTTCTTGATCAATAAAAACGTAACTCACCCCCTCTCCTAAAATCACTTCATAAAAACCAGGAACAGCGGTTTCTCTGGCGAAGCGAATACGGTTTTGGGGATAGGCTTTCTGAAGCGCCTCTAAAACCTTTGTGTCTTTTTCACTTAATGCCGTTTGAGAAAATCCGAGGCTGTAAGACTCGTGCTGAGCAACGGCCAAAACATCGGTAATTGAAAAATTCATGGCTAAACTCACAACAATTGAAAGTAATACGTGTTTTTTCATAAAAAAAGGCGACTTAGAAAATCGATTTTTCTGTGGCTATTGATGCGCTTTGCGTAATGACAATATCCACATCACGCCCGGCATCGACTTCCAAAACGGGGAAAATTTTGTCGGCAAGTTTCAGGTAATAGTCAGCGACGCGATCCAGGGCATCCTGCATGCCTTCGCCCAAACCGGCTCTCCAGGGGTTATTGACGGAATTGGTGACGGTGCCTGCAAAATTGGTGGTGGAATCCTGTGCGGCAAGGCTTACGGCTTCACCAAGCCCTGAGAGTGTGCCCACTAATAAAGCATTGGCGATGGCTTGACCTGAGCGCGTGACGACTCGAGCCTTAAGCCCCGTTTTTCCGTCTTCTCCTGTGACGTAGCCTGTAAGCTTCACGTCAATCGCGCCTTTTGATTCCGTAATGCAGCTTAAGCGGTCAAGGCGCACGAGGACGCGCTCCGAACTTAAGTCTCCGGTGGCGTTAGCTGTTACCATGCAACGCTTAACATCAGAGCGGTAGCGATTGGGTAAAAATGCCGGATCTTTAATTTCTAAGAGCATCGGCACGGGGTTGCCGTTAGCCTGACCTCCGGTGGGTGCCTCTACGCCATTTAAAAGACGCGCACGGGCAAAACTGCCTGTAATTAAAAGGTCATCGGCTTTACGCTCTTTGGTGCGGTTTTTAGCAATTTCATCTTTTTTGGCTGACTGAGGTTTATTGACGGGTTCTGCGTCACTTACTTTTTTAATCACCAGTCTCGGTCCCTGATTGTCCGTGCGTCTGCCGGTGCGAGCGTCTGACAAGGTGTGGTAACCGGTGGTGGCGGAAGGGGAGGAAGACGAACCCTCAAATTGCATATCGCTGCCGGAAAACTCATCATTAAATTGGAGATTGTTGTCTTTTGCCTGACGCGTTTTACGCTCTTCTTCTCGTTTAAGTTGTGCTGAGAGCGCCTGAACCTCTTTTTCAAGCGCACTCATCTGAGCGCCGTAAGTTGTCACGAAGTGCTCTTCATTAAAAGAGTCGTTATCTAAATGAATGGTGGTGGCAGGCGTCTCCTTTTTTGCCTTAGGCTTTTCCTGCGTAAAAATCGCAATGACAATCGCAAAGACAACTAACACTGTCACAAGCACCGCCAAAATAATCCACTGGCGAATATGAATTTGGGTGTTTGTCATCGTGCCGTTCCTTTCCCTTCGGGCTTTTCAACGATGTAGACACGCGTCATTGCCTTGGGTGCCAAGTGCGCGTTTTCAATTGCCACCGCTAAAACGCCTTTTTGATAAAAGAGTTTTTCTTCCAACGTGACACTTTGGACAGAAGCATTTTGATGAACGAGAACTTTTCCCACTATTGAGTCAGAGGTAAGGCTTTTTAAACAAAAACTTCCGCAGCGGTTTGTGGCATGAAAGCCTTCGGGCAATTCGTTTCTCGCTAACGCCCGGATTAATCGTGTGACTTTTTTATCTAAGTCCGGCGCTAAATGTATTGCCTCTTTAAACGTGCGGGGAGCGTAGCTCTGTGTTTGTTCTTCCTTTTGCTTTGTGTTACCTAAGACAATTTCCTGGCTTCTTACCGATTGCGGAATGAGGGTCAGGGCATGCGTTTCTTTGTCATCAGTTGTCAGAAATAAAGCCACAGCGTCTTTGGTTTTCGGAAAGACAAAGACTTGTCCTGTGACGGCATCGGTTTGTACTTCGAGTTGTGAGGCCTCATAAATGGCATTCGTGATTTTCTTACCCGATACAGCAATGCGGTTGGGTCCCGTGAGACTCACAGGATAAGCCGGTGCGCTTTGAGCTTTAACGGCCGGATTTTTAACGGAGGCAATTACCTCCTGAACAGAATCCCCCATTAGAGAATCTTCGCTTGGTGCCATGCCCGCATAGGCAAAAGAAACCGTTAGGGCACAAAAAGAGGCCAATAGACTTTTGGTCCTTAAGTGTTTCATAGGAGTGAATTGAAAGTTAGAGAGAGTCAGCTGTTGGCGACAAATTCTTGTCACCGTCAGATTCCGAGAGTGTGATTAATTGAAGCTTGCCCGCCACAAGTGAAAAGCGCATAAAGACCGTTGCCTTTTGTCTGAGCGTTTCGGTTTTGCCGATATAGTGATGTTTAAATCCGTGCGCCATGACTGTAAGTTCGTGAGCATTAAGTTCCAGCGATTCGATTGCAAAAAGGCTAGTAGCTCTCAGTTTTTTAATAACTCGGGCTTTTTCTTTTAAAGCTTCATCAATGTCGCCAAAGGCTGATGGGGCAACGTGTTTTAAAAGCGCTTCACGGTTAAAGTCGACGTTAGCAGGCGTCACGTTCATGGATAACGACAAAAGGTCCCTCGCAACGAGCGTGAGGTACTCTTCGTCAACGTGGCGCGCAGAAACACTCATGGGGTGCGTGGTTTCGTTGATCCCAATCGGCACTAAAACCGTTGTCACGGGGTTTTCTTTAAAAAGAAGGCTTCCCGCAAGAAGAACATTCATCACAAAGGAGCCCGCAAGAAGCCCAAGCGTTAAACGCTTCAGTCCCAAACGTGCGGCCATATCGGCTGACAGTTGTTTATAGCTATTCATGACTTCTTACCCCATGAATTCGCGCCGGTATGAAGGCGGAGAGCGTCTGAAGGGCTTGCCCGGCAAATACCAGTAAAGCGTATGAATGCCAAAGCCTTTGGCTCGGCCTTGACGGACTCGGCTCCAGCCTTTGGCTAAAACGATGCCTAGAATCCCTCCCAAAAGAAGGCTCCCCACCATGACGCCAATGGCGATACCGGTAAGAAAGAGTGTTGCCACATCAAAATCCCAGATAAAGATTTTGGCGTTGGCATCTAATTCTCTCGGGACCGGCACAAGCCCTAATTCATTGCGACGCGAATTCATGAGAGTCTTTCTTTAAATGAGTGCGGTAAGAATGCCTTCAATAACGCTCGGGGCAATCACCAAGCACATGGCTGCTGCCACACATCCAACAGCTCCCATGACCGATCCGCGGATAATGCCCATACCCAAACCCACTAAGAGAAAGATCAAGGCGATGGCGCGTCCGAGGTAACCCGTAGCCCAAGATTCCACAATGGTGTAGAGCTCTTGGAATTCTCCGCCCGTTTCACCGGCGTAGACAGCCGAAGAGGCAAGACCAAGAGCTAAAAGTAAAGAAAGAGTCTTCTTCATTACATTTCCTTTTAGAAATTTTTAAATGATGGGTCTTATGCGCAAATGCGCATGAAGACACAGGGGCGCTATCGTGCATGAAAAAGAGCTTTGTAACCATTAGAAATTTCATGGTCTTGAAAGGTATTAAAAAGACGCTTTTTTAGTTAAGTTATTGATTGAGACGTAAAGGAATCGGAAATTCGAACGAATATCGCCTGAAATTACGTAATAAAAAATCTTTAAATGAGCAATTTTTGACCTTTGTGAGAGTTTTTTTAAACAAAAAGTAATAGGATAAAACGTAGAATAAGGCGAAATTGAGTATGCTCGCTGACGACCAGAAAGTTTGGCTTTGGGTGACACAAAACGGCACAAGGGTGGAAAAGCCGATTTGGGCAGAATGCAGCAGAGGATGCACTTCCAAACCATTATCCGCCACAGAATCCACATTTAACACTAACGGCTTTTATTTCTGCGTTTTTGCGCAGGTTTCTAATTATCTATGGAAAATCAGAGTGCTATAAGTTGTCAGGTATTTTGATAAGATAAATACAGATACTGTAAGAGAACAGGCTATGGATGACCTTTAACTATCAACTTATGCCGTTACTACTTGTTTTGGTATTGAGCATCGCTATTGTGATTGGTGCAGTCATAGTAGTGATACGATTATTGCTAAAAAAGAAGTCAAAAGAACTGTCAGAGCGAATAGCAACCATTACACCTTATAGAGACAGACAAGAAGGCAGAGAAAAAGAATTAAGACAAAGTAATAAAAGTTTATTCATTGAAATCGGAACTGATTTAAGAAACAGTTTTTATGGGCATGCAATATCCTCTTCGGAAGAAGAACAATTTCGAAATTACTATGCAGAGTTTTTTCATAAAGCCAATTCGTTGCTAAAAAGTCTTGAAGCATTTCATATAGAACCGCCTGAGATAATCTCAAAATTTACTCATGATTTCGGGAACATCCACTCAATTGTAAAAAGGCATAATGAGCAAGTAATCCAAGACACGCTTATCACCCATAAAGATTTTTTCGACCATTGCCTAAAATACCCATTGGACAAGCAACAAAGGCGTTCAATAGTGTCCGAAGAAGACAATTGTTTGGTGGTTAGTAGTGCTGGAAGCGGAAAAACATCATCCATCGTCGGAAAGGTAAGATATCTAATTGACATCAAACACATCAATCCTCAAAACATTCTTCTTATCAGCTATACGAATAAGGCTGCTGCCGAATTGACGGAGAGGGCGGATATTGCAGGACTAAGAGGGTACACTTTTCATAAACTTGCTATTGACATCATTGGGAATGCGACAGGAAAGAAGCCCTCCATCTGCGATAACACAGACGCGCTGTTTGTAAAAATTTATCATAAGCTATTGAAAGATGAAGATTTCAAAAAGAGTATCGTCGAATACTTTGTTGACTATCATATGCAAGAAGCGGATTGGGAGCGTCGTAAGAATGAACGCAGACAGCAACTCTCAGAATTGAAAGAAGTACGTTTGAGAGCTCAATTTCCAGACATGGACGGGAAAACCATCTATGTCCGTAGTGAACAGGAGCAGAAAATCTGTTTTGTATTATCTTCTTTGGGCGTGAAATTTAGGTATGAAGAGCCTTATGAATATCCATTGGCTGATGAAATGCACTCACAATACAGACCTGATTTTTCCATTTACTTTGAACAGGATGGCAAGATAAAACGTATCTATTTAGAGCATTTTGCTGTGAATGAACAGGGGCTTGTTCCCACATGGTTTGCCAAAGATAAAAGTATTACTTATGAAGAAGCAAACAAAAAATACAATGACGGAATAACATGGAAAAAAGCAGCTCATGAGAAGTTTGGGACTGTATTGCTGACAACATCAAGTGCTGATTTTCATTATTCAGATATTCGGCATAAATTGAAAGCTTCATTGGAAAAAGTTGGAGTTCCTGTTCAAGAAAAAACAGATGCAGAATTATATGATATGGTTCTTCCTCCAAACAGCAAGCAGGAAAAGGCTTTCATTAGGCTTGTTGTGACTTTTGTGACATTGATTAAGTCCAGCTGCAAGTCTATGCAAGAGGTTTTGAAGCAGGCTATGAATGTTGGTGACGAGCGCAGTGCATTTATTATCAAGAGAATATTCCAACCTGTTTACGAACGGTATATCGAAGAATTGAAAAATAGTAATCAGATAGACTTTACCGATGCTATTCTGCAAGCCACGGAAATATGCCGTTCCTCCCATCCTGTAAGGTATGAATATATTATCGTTGACGAATTCCAAGACATATCGGTTGACCGCTACAATTTTCTAAAAGTACTCCGAGAAGGCAATCCTCCTGCAAAATTGTATTGTGTGGGCGATGATTGGCAATCCATATATCGCTTTTCGGGAAGTGATATGGCTCTTTTCAATCAATTCCCGGATTATTTCGGTTCCACAGAAATCAATAGAATCGAGACGACATACCGTTTTGGAGAGCCTTTGGTAAGCCAATCTTCGCAGTTCATACAGCGGAATAAGGCACAGCTCAAAAAGGATATACACCCATTCGATCCACAAACCAAAACCGAATTACAATTCTGCGCTTATGAGCGGCGTGATTATTGTAACGCTATCGGAAAATTGGTCGCGTCTATTCCTAAGGACAAATCCATCTTTTTGTTAGGACGGTATTCTTTTGATGACTATTACTTATCGTTTCTGTACAAATGGGTGAAGGAGGGCAATCGCTTTTACTATTTCATCGGAGACAGAAAAATTGAATTCCTAACTGTACACAAATCTAAAGGGCTTGAAGCGGACTATGTGATAATACTTCAATGCAACAAAGGCACCTATGGATTCCCCTCAATGGTAAGTGATGACCCTGTACTCAATTACGTTTTGACTAAAAGCGACCAATACCCGTATGGTGAAGAACGTAGGTTGTTTTATGTGGCTATTACCAGAGCGAAAGTAAAGACATACGTACTTTACGAAAGACGCTTCCCGTCTGTTTTTGTTGACGAGTTCTTGCATCCCGAAAAGGTCACGGAAGAAAGTTATGCTAAACATCCTAATGCCAATAAGAAATGGACACGGAGCGCTGACAAATTCCTACTCACCCTTTACCATGAAGGTAAGAGCATAAAATACATCGCAGAGAAAATGGGAAGAAGTCAAACTTCTATCGCGATGCGAATAGGAAAATTGAAAGGTAGGCAATAGTATAAGCGCCTATTATTCTTTCCATTCGACAAGTCGTACTACCTTCGCATAACAAGAGTTGTTTGGTAGAAAGAAAGGCAACGCATATCGCAGAATTTCTAACCGTTGCCAAGTCGTTTCCTCGTTTCTTGAGAAAACTCATAAGTAGCTCATTTCTAATTTATTTTTATTCTTTTATCGGGATTTATTGAAAAAACGAACAGCAGTTTAGCATGGAAGGTTTGAGACTCAATCTTAGGTTCAGTAATCGTTATTTATAAGCGTGTGAGACCACGAGATAAACGCAGATTGAAAGGCAAATAAAGCCGAACAAAATCCAATAAGGGTTAATAAAGAAAGGCATAAAGCTCATGACAATGACGCCCTGAATCATGAGGCAGGCAGTAACGAGTGCCGTTCTTAATAAAAAGGAGCTTGAAGGTAAGAACCGGGCGTATCGGATTTTTCTCACGCACAGCGCATCCACAATCACAACGGCTATAAAAGGCAGAAGATTTAAACCTAAAAGTCCTGTTACCAAAATTCTGCCGATAGCCAAAATGATGATGGCGTAGGTCGCCTGAAGGTAAGGAATGGCAAGGACTCTGGAGACGGCTCCTTCAACTTCACGATCCGAGAAGTGCTCGGAATACTCTAACGAAGCTTGATCACCATAGGGAATAGGGGAAGTGGAGAGAAATTGCTCGACACCCAAGAGAAGTTGATTAACGCGTTCCACTAAGTCAAAACCGAGATACTGAAGTTGCCAAGCGCGCTCTCGTTCAATTAAGTCCAAAGTGAAAGCTTCATTGTGCCCTGCTGACCACCAGATGATCTGCACGAGGATACATCCCAAAAAAAGACTCCAAAGTGTTTTGTACATAAATTAATGTCCTTTCTTTGCGACGAGAATCGGGCATCGCGTTTTATAAATGTAGCCCGCTGAGACTTGAACAATGGCTTCGCAATTCGGAAGTTTTCCCAGAAAATCAGCCGGAAAGATGGGTTCCAAGTCAGAACTCATCTGGCGTGTGAGTCCAGAGTGATAGTCGGGAGACAGATGATCTGGTGCTCGGTTATTAATGGAGAGGCTTTGATTGGCAATATAAGTTTTCCCCAATGTTTCAACGACAAAGCGCTGAGTCATCTGATCCTTGGTTCTAAGCGCAATGAGGTTATTGAGGTTCCCTAGAACAACGTGCGCAGCTTCAAGACTCCCCATTCGGTGGGCAAGGTCTGCAATGGTTTGCATAGCACACGTTGTCTGAATGCCGGATTCAGCGCCTTTATTGAGAATTTCAATTAAAGGAACATTGATGACGTTTGAGACTTCATCAATAAATAGACTGATGCGTTGAGAATTTAAAGCTGATAGTCCTAAGTTGTATCGGCGCCCAGCGATATTGGCAAGGTCAGCCAACCAAATCCCGGCAAGCGTAGAGGCAACTGTGGGATTAGGCATAGAGTCTAGACCGATATAAAGGACGTGCCCGCCGTTAATCACTTTTTCAAGGTTCATCACCGGGCGCGTATCGTGCATATCGCTTAAAGATGGCGAGAGACTATCGGCTAACTTTCCGGTGGTGAGCATCGAAAGAATCGGTAAAAGGGAGGCCGTGATTTTGGAATAGTGTTCACGGTTATGCCGAAAGACTTCAATTAATCCGTCAATCGCAGGATCAGGGGCTGTTGTGTGAAGCTCTGTTTCATAGAGTGCCACTAGAACCATAAGGCGCTCTGACACAGTTGGCGCAGGAGGTTTGCCGGCTTTTTCTTTTAAGTCGTAATAGTGCTTTTGCCAATCGGGATTGGCGTAGTTTTTTGCATGACGTTCCAAAAGGGACTCCAGCAATTCATAAATACCGAGCTTCACATATTTGGCGATCAAAGGAAGTGTCGGTCGAATTTCAAGTGCAATTAAACCTTGGGCAATAGCGTTTACTGCCATCCAGGCGAAATTAGCAAAGCTCTCATCCATATTGGGTGGAAAGGCTTGACGTATGCGGGAAGCGATTTCTGTGGCGTTTGTGAAACTGTGCATGGGGTCGAGTCTGATCCCTGTATCGGGGAATGCCGGGTGAAAGGTTAAAGGATCTTTTCTCCCACAAGCGCGGCAAGCATGAAGAATGTTGTCTTTGAGTCTTGAAGAGTGTTTTGGATCGATGACGATGACCACATCATGTCTAGCAATTGCTTGGGCAACTAAATGGCTTAAATAAACGCCTTTGCCTGCTTGAGTCGTTCCGCAAAGACAAAGCCCGCCTTCAAAGTTTTTAAGAGGTCTGAAAAGGGACTTTTCATCGTCACCGACTCCGTGAATAATGGGTAAACCTGCGGCTTCTCCAGGCAGAGCTGAGTGAGAAAGAAGAATTTTGGTGAGAATCGGATGAAGGGTGAGCTTTGTCCAGTCAAGTTTCATTAGCTCATAGAGCTTTTGAGAATGCTCCGGCCACCAGCGAAAACCCAGTCCCAGCCATAAATCATGAGGGTGCCCTTTCATGATTTTGGCTATATCATTAAAAGTCATAAAGGTTAGTTGAGAACCTGATAATCGGGCTCTTGCATGAAGTACCTTTAGCGTTTCAAAGGCGCGCTTGATGAGCATCGCAAACGTTAATGTCCAAAGGATGGCGCACCAGGAAAGTGGAAGGCGATTGGCAAAATATAGCCAGGTTGTCCAACTGAACGCTATGCCCCAAGCCAAAACGGCAAAACTTTCAAAAGCAGGACGCCAACACTCGTAGCGCTCAAAACTTTGGGAAGTTTCTTCTCTTTCATTCATGAGTCTCTTCCTCAAAATTCAAAGTTAATTGTTCACCGTCCTCTTTTTGTTCTTTGAAAGAGAAATTGGGATTGTGGTCTTTTTGATAGACATGTCGGAAGACTTTTTCAAAAGAGAGCACCTGATGATTGTGAATCGCTTCAAAAAGATCAGGTTTTAAGATAACGCCGCGTTGCAGGGTACCGTTTTTATCGGTGTGCGTGACCCATAAGGGTTCATTACGCTCCGTCTGGAAAACAAGGTTATTGGTTAAAAGTGCTAAAACAGTCCGTTCAAAAGATAGCGAACTCTCAATTTGTCGAAAGATCTCTTCTGATAAGAAAAATCCTTCATCAATCAAGGTTTCAGGGAGACACTCTTTGTGTGAAGTCATAAAGTTTGCAAAGGATTGAAGAGCTGCTTTCAGATCCTCTTGTTTAATTTCTTTCGCTAATTGCCAAAGAAGAGCGGGTTGTGAAGGGGTTTTATCAGGTAGTTGTTCTGAGAAGGCTTTGTCACTTAACTGCATAACCTCACGGGTTAATTGAGAAAGTCCTGTTGCTTGATCCAGTGAGAGCTTGACTTCAAAGTCGCGCTTAATGGTTTTTGCGTACAAAATACGGCTGCCGGTTAAGAAATACGTATCGGATAATTTAATGGCTTCACGAGGTTTGGCATTGGGAGTCACAGCGATCATGCAGGTGGCAGTTCCCATTTGTGAGGCTGTAGAAATCCCGCTCGAAAGGAGACACCCCGCCCAAATATCAGGATCGGTTGGTAACTCAACGAGACCAAGTTTTTTCATATCATCAATGAGAATAGGGCAGACATCGGGCCAAAAAAGAAAAAGGCCGTCCGCGCCTTTTCTCAAAGGGCTGTCTTTTGCATTAATTTCCCAGTCGTTAAAGATTCTTGTACGCAAGATTCGAATGAGTGTTTCCTGCCAACCGTCAGGCGCCAGAATTTCTCCTAATTCTTTACCCAAGCGTTCGCGCTCTAAGAGACAAGTTCGATAAACGCCAAGATCACGGGCTTTAATGACCGATGATGGAGTGTCTTCAATTGGAGATTCTCTTGAAAGACATTTCATGAGTTCATACAAGGGTAATGGTCCTGCGTCAGCCAACCAGGCAAGCGTTTCCGGGCAAAGAATGTGTCTGGCTAAGAAAAGCTTCAGGTTTTCTTTCGCATGACTTAACGGTTGACTTTGCCTATTCCAATGAAGCTGTAATTGAAGCTCAGGATTTTTGGATAGTTTCTCCTTAACCCACAAGACGTAAGGCATTGCTAACGGCTCAAAAGCGACGTGCCTGATATGGTTGGCTTCACTGATATGAAAAAAAGAGTCATCGTATTGCGAAGGAACTTCAGCAATATGCAGTCTTTGAAAAACATCCAAAAAAGAGCAAAGACCAGCTAAAGCAGCCGCAGCTTTGAGTCTTCCCTGTAAGAGATGCTGAGCCATGATGTTTTTTTCAAGCTCCACCGAGCTTTCCACAATTTCAATGGCGTAAGTGGCAGCGGTGATGCTTGCTTTGAAAAGATCTCCTTCACCGCTAAAGATTCCTTTTGCGCGATAGGGCAATCTTCCCGCCACAAGTGCCAATTCTTTGATGCATGGCAGAATTTTTGTTTCCAAACTGGCTTGATCGGAATAAGCAATCTCAAGGCGTTCGATTAAGAATTTATTTTCTTCTAAAAAAGATTCCAACTCGATAGGTTGCAATATATTGGGCAGATGCTTACCTGAAGGATTTCTTTTGATTTTGGGAAAGAAAATCATTTGAAAGCCCCTTCAATGTAAGCGTTGAGCACTGTTTTAAAGCAGAGTTTGTGTTTAATTGCGCAGTTAATCGCTTTGATAAGGCGCTTATGTTCCTGATCAAAGTGATGAGGAATCAAAAACTGTCCCATTCTTTTAATTTTGGGAATGGTGGGTATGTTTCTTTGATCAAAGTAAGCATGAAGACTTTCAGGAAAATCAGCCGCGACGACAGACTTTGGGCTCTCTGACCGGTAGGGGATGACTCCATTGGCATTAAACCAGTGGTAAAGGTTCATCACCGGGTGGCAATCTTTAGAGTGATTGGCTAAAACAGTAGGGGAATATTCAAACGCCTCAACCGTCTTTAAAAAAGCCTCTACTCGGCTAAATCCCAGACAGATTAAAAGCTCAAAGAAACGTGTCGCTACATAAAGAAAATAGCGATCGAAGGGATAGCGCTCTAAAAGATGCTTTTGGATTTTGGTTTTTCGTAGGAATTCAACCCCAGGAACACTTTCCTTGCGAAGTTGCTTCACACGGTAAACGGATAAACCGGTTAGGGCTGCTACGCAGTCATGAGGAAGCTTTGTTTTAAAGAGCCGATCATAGAAAATTGTTTGATTTCTGTTCACGGGGGGGGGGTAATGAGCTTAAATATTGATTCTTTTGAATCATTTTAAATAACGAGTCAACGATAACAAAGTGATTTTTGCTATCAGTATTAAGTAAGCTCCAGTGTTGATCTTTTAGGCACACGGGACCGTGCAAAATTTCCGGATCTGAAATTTTTGAGGTCAGTGTTATACCTGTATTGTCCCCGTGAGAGAAATCGGCAAAGTGTGCGCCTAACCAAATGTTTTTAACAGCCATTGTTTCTTCGGCAGCAACATTTTTGTAACCGGCGTTAAGTGAAAAGAAAGGCAAGGGATATAAGCCAAAAGCTTTGATGGCATTTTCTAAGATAATTTCTTCCACATCGGCAGAAATATCATAGAAGCCGCAATGGAGTTTATAGTCCTCTTTCATTAACTCTCTGATTTTCAGATAGTTGAAAAAGGTGATGACATTATAAGAAGAGAGATTTTTCATGATTTCCTTATACGAGCAAAAAGATAAAAAATCAGGCTTCTAAAGCCAAAAGAATCGCGAATTGTATATGGAACCTTCAAACGGTTATATGAGAAAAATCAAAAGAAATTTAAATTAACGGTGTTTAAAATTACGATCATCTAATTTTTAGAACTTTTAAGAGGCTGAAGTGTCTGTTTCCAGCATGACGGGCTTTGCCCACTATCAAATTCAAACGCTTTTAGGCTTATTGGCTATTGATGTAAAGAGTGTGAACTCTCGATATCAGGAAATCAGTATCAGATTGCCGGAAGAGCTTCGTTTTATGGAAGGGGAAGTCCGAGTTGCTTTAGCTAAAAGTGTTGCCAGAGGCAAGATTGATTGCAGAATGCAGTGGGTGGGAGAAGCCGTTATTGAGCAGACGTTCAATCAGGAAGCAATGAAGAATCTATACTCACTTCAGTCAGAGGTCATTTCTGCTCATCCGGACGTAAAACCGCTAACAGTTTCTCAAGTTTTGACATTTCCGGGGATTTTGGAACCGAAGAGTGTTGATTTTGAAGTCTTGAAGTCTCAAGTGTTGGATGGTCTGGATGAAGCTCTGACTATTTTCCTGCACGCCAGGAAACGGGAAGGTGAAGCCCTTGCAATGGTTTTAAATGGGTATTGTGACCGCATTGTAGATACAGTTAAAGAGCTAGAGCCTAAAATTCCAGAGATTATTGTGAACATTCAGAAAAAACTAGAAGAGCGTTTGGAAGAGGCTTTGCTAAAGACCTTAGTTGAACATTCAACATTGACTCGGGAAGAGGTAAATGATCGTATTCGACAAGAAGTTATTCTCTATGCCATTAAACTGGATGTGGATGAGGAGATCAATCGCCTATTAACTCACGTGAAAGAAGTAAGAAGATTATTAACTTCTGGTGGAGAAGTTGGAAAGAAGTTAGATTTTTTGATGCAGGAGCTCAATCGAGAAGCTAACACTTTAGGTAGTAAGGCAGCTGCTATTGAAATGACTCAGACTTCTTTAGTATTAAAAGTGAACATTGAAAAGATGCGGGAGCAGATTCAAAACTTGGAATAGTTATAATTGAGTAATTTATTTAATTCGTCAAATCATGCTTAATGAAATTGGAATTGCAGTTGCCGACTTGAGAAGAAGTCGAGAAAAATTGTATCTGGCTTTGATGTTGGGTTGGCAAGATATAAGGCAACGTTATCGACGATCAAAATTAGGTCCGTTTTGGCTCACAATCAGCATGGGTGTGATGATTGGGATGATTGGGCTAGTTTTTGGACAGGTTTTAAATTCACCAATGAGAGATTACCTGCCTTTTTTAGCTACAGGTATTATTCTTTGGACCTTTATTTCTACAGCTATAACGGAAGGAAGCACATCGTTTATAGATTCGCAAGGAATGATTTTGCAACTTAATTTGCCTCTTTCTTTATATCCCATCAGAGTGCTATGGAGAAATATCGTTGTATGCGCTCATAATATTGTGATTTTACCTTTAGTCTTTATTGCTGTAGGTAAGGGCTTGACTGTAAATATTCTTTGGTTAATACCTGGATTTTTTTTGTTTATTTGGAATATTTTCTGGGTTACATTGATTTTGGGGACATTTTGTACAAGGTTTAGGGATATGCCTCCTATTGTTGGGAGTTTATTGCAGGTTTTCTTTTACATAACACCGATTATTTGGATGCCGAACTCGTTAAGCCCTCGTTCAGCATCTTTACTTGTTGATTCAAATCCGGTTTATCATTTAATTCAAATTGTAAGAGCTCCAATTTTGGGGACTTGTCCTACTGCAATGAATTGGGTAGTTTGTTTTAGCATTGCCATTTTGGGCACAATATTTTCCTTGTGGCTCTTTGGCAAATATAAGAAAAGATTGGCTTATTGGTTGTAAAAAATGGCTTCTATTAAGTTTGAACATGTTTGTGTTGATTTTCCGATCTATAACGCAAAAAGTAGATCACTAAAGAATACTGTTATGCAAGCTGCCACCGGAGGAAAAGTTAGCTTTGGGGCAGAAGGAACAATTGTACGTTCACTAGACAATATCACCTTTTCCTTTAAAGAAGGAGAGAGGATAGGGTTAATTGGACATAACGGTGCAGGGAAAAGCACCTTGTTAAGAACTCTTGGAGGAGTATATTTTCCCACTTCTGGTAAGGCAGAAATTGTTGGGGAAATAGGTTCTTTAGTTGATATTTCTCTTGGTATTGATCATGAAGCAACAGGAAGGGAAAATATCTTCATTCGAGGAGCATTGCTGGGCTTAACAAGAAAAGATATAGAAGATCACTTTGATGAAATTGTTGATTTTTCCGAGCTTGGTAATTTTATTGATATGCCGGTCAGAACTTATTCTTCTGGTATGCATCTTCGTTTGGCTTTTTCTGTCGCAACCATTATTCGTCCCGAAATATTACTAATGGATGAATGGCTTTCTGTTGGAGACGCAGCCTTTAATGCAAAAGCAGAGTCTAGGTTACAAGCGTTGGTACAATCGAGTAGAATTCTAGTCATAGCGAGCCATTCGCGTGAGCTTATTGAAAGAACGTGTAATAGAGTTCTGTGGTTTGAACATGGACAAATCAGAATGGATGGTGCCCCTAAAGATGTTTGTAAAGCGTACTGGGGGTAACAAATGTGAGCTTTTGAGTTTAATTACTCAAGGAAGAAATATATAAACGTAGATTATTATTAAGATCTCTGGGGATTCGTTTAACACCGAATATGTGATCTGCATTGCTGTGGGTAAGCCATTGAAGATCGTGATCGATGACTTTGATAGGCAGGATTTTATTATCAGCAACGGAGTCGATGATCTTGCGATTGATTTTGTAGTATGGCAGACGTCTTAGTGTTGCGCTAAGTGTTTTTTTTGAAAGTTTCTTTGCTATTGCTGGCAAAGGAAGACTCTCGATGAAACGAAAGGCACTATAAACATCTGAGTCATATTTATTTATTTCTGAAAAAATGAAAGGGTCACCGGAGGGTTTTTCATTCATAATGTAGGCAAAAGTCGGAAACCATATTTCTTCTCTTGGATAGTTAAAACTTTTACCTTGAAGATATTTTCTTTCATCTGTAATCAAATTAAGAAGATCATCTAGAAACTTCATTTTATAAACGGAACCTTCTATTTGGCTACCTAATATAAAATCTTTTGTTCCAAAGTTAGCGCTGATTATTCTTGCAAAAATTCGATCCTGTAAAGCTCTGTCAGCTGGCCACCAGTAATATGAAATTCCTCTTTTGTAGATACGTTTTTGATAAAGTGTGCAATTAGCATTTATATAATTACCTAACCCAGATCGCACTAATAAATCATTAGAGGCATTAAAGGCAACGCTATCGCATAAATTCGTCAATTCGGATCTGAGAAATCTTAGATTTTCTAAATGTGCATTGAATAAATCACCCCATGAAATCTTAAGGCTAACTGGGTTAAGAAAGACTCTTTCCCTAAACTCAGAATATGAAATTAATTTGTTCAGTTGCTCTTTTATTTGATAATTATTCCAATTTACATGAAGAACAATTCCACAATCGATGTAGGTTAAAAAATTTCTGCATTGATTCAAGACAACTTCAGGGTTTTCATGAACTGGAATGGAAATAAACAACATAGTTTGAATTAACGGTGTACGATAAGATCATTAGAATAAAAGCATTAACTCTATAAATTTTTACACTATGCCCCTAGTAAAGGATACATCGATTGTAATAGTAGGTCAAGTTAACCAAGATACCGTTAATTTGACAACATCAATAAGGCAATTTTTACCGGCCTCAGAGCTCATCATTTCAACTTGGGAGTCGTGCTATAAGACAAAACTAAAAGAATTATTGCTTGCAGATAAGGTTATTTATAACAAAGATCCTGGAGCAGAGATTTTTGATTTCAAAGCGAAAAAGGAAAATAACGTTAACAGAATAATTGTTTCATCTCAAAATGGAATTAAAGCATCTTCAGGTCAAAATATCTTAAGAATAAGATCAGATATGATCTTATTAAATGCTCGTTTTTTAACATTGTTTGACTATTTAAGTTATCGAGATGAACGTTGTAGTCTTTTTAAAGAAAGAGTGATAGCTTACCCAATTTTTTCAATCAAACGAGAGTGTCGCCAAAATAAATATTTACGTACACTATTTCATGTTTCTGATTGGTGTTACTATGGTCTAAAAGAGGATCTAACGGAATTGTTTAACATTAAATTAGTCAAGGAACCGGAGTTCTCTCAGTATTTTAAAATTCAGACAAAAAGTCAAAACGATATTTATCCCGAGAGATTCTGGCGCATGTCTCCAGAACAGTATATAACGTCGGAAAATGCAAAAAAAATTTTCCCATCTTTGAAGTTTGACTCTTATTTAGATATAACAAGAGAGGGATTGCTTTGTAGTGATAAATTTATATTCAATAATTTTCTATTTTTTTCACCTTTCGAATGGGGAATAGAAATAGCCAAAGAGCAATATCGATACATTGATATGAAATATGAATACGACGGAGCAGATTACTACAATAAAACTTCTGTATTAAACGATCAAATTAAGCTATTTTCATTGGCAGAAAGTACACAAAGCTACCCTCCAAGATCCAGGTTCCAAGTGATTATGTACAAAATAAAAAAGGCATACAAAATTGGGGGAGTTTTGCGAGTATTCATTGCTGCTGTACGGTTATTTCAATCAAAGATCCAAAGTTAAGAAATAACAAAAGTTGCTTTTGGAACTTAGTACAGATCGGCTCTGAAAACCTTAGCTTAAACCATTCTAGCTTTTAGGAGTTAACAATAATATTTTTTGACAAATGCTTAGTCAGTTGTATTTTGATTTTCGATTCTATTAGGTGATACGTCACTATACCCACTAAAACGCACAGAGCAGCATTTAACAGATAAAACAGCATGAAAGTTTGTAGGTTATTAAGATGAGCTATTCTTAAAACAAACTCACAAAAAGAAGTGTAATACTGTTGATTAACTAAAGAATTACGTAATACTTCCACTGTTATACAATGAGTTAGATAGATCGAAAAAGCATATCTCCCAAGGTAACTCGATACTTTATGATTCAACATTTGAGAGATAAAATCTTGGTTGATTAGTAGCAAAATAAATATAAAGCTAAATATAACAATAAAATCAGTCATCACAAATCTGTTGTGGCGATCGGCAAACAAAGCTAAAGTCAATACAGTAATTAATAAACCTTGTGTCAATGTAATAAAAAGTTTTGTAGAGATGTTATGAGATATTAAGATGCTTCTAAAAATTTTCTTGTATTTTTCTTTTACTGTTACTGATTCGTAAAAAACGCCAATTAAGCATCCGACACCAATAGAGCCAAGCCCTCTAAGAACGCCATCACAAAATAAAGTGTGTATACCATAAGATGCTTGGTATAAACTCATGACGCAAATAGGCAACGCTATAGCAACAAAGCGCTCTTTATTGAACTTTAAAAGTGAACAGTAGAAAAGTGTTACAAACATTAAAACCGAGAGAAACCATGAGCTATGGATATTTCCTAATCCGGGGTATTCTCCATTGACATGGTTTGCAATACGAATTCCATTTATGAATAGCAAACTATACAAATTTTGGAGGGGATAAAACTTACACAGATCGCAAAGAGAAAATAGAAAGGCCGCAACAATACAGAAAGTCATAACGGGCCATAAGCGAAGGGCTCTTTTAAGAAATATCTCCAGAAAATTGTATTGATATAACCTCGTATAAACAATAAAAAAGCCAGAAATTATGAAGAAAATATCTACACCATATCTAAGTTTGCCAATATACGCTGATACGATTTTGAATTCAGTTGTATGCCCAAAATTTGGGCCAAAACCAATAAACAATAAATGTAATAAAACAATTCCAACCGCTAAGTAAATTCTAAAAAAATCTATATTAAATAAATGTTTCTTCATACTATGCATAGTTCCATTTTTTCCGTCCGGTAATTCCATATAAACGTCCGCCACAAAATTCCAAATATTCATCAAGAAAATACCAAAAATACCAAATAAACGTCTGCGATAAAGGGTTGCTAAGCGGAATGCGTTTTTGCGCTTCGCTCAACGCATCCGCATAGCAAATTTTATCTGTGATGACTCCGTCAAGTGGCTTTCGCGGCATAAAACGCTCGTCGCTTGTCAGCTCCTCACATTTATTCCACGACCACTTGACCTCGTATTTTCCAAAAAAGGTTCCTTCTTTTACAGTGAAACGTTTTCTCCAATTCTCTAAAAACGTTTTTATCGTTTTTGTCGGACGGATATCTGGAATTAATGGACGAATATTTTGGGATTTTGCATACTAAATTATCAGCAGATTATTTCAGGAATAAAGACACATAATTGATCACTTTTTTGAGAAAAGTTTTAAAAATAATCCAGGAAAGCTTTATTCCATTTTTAGTTTTATTAATAAAAATTCGCAACAGATTACGTGCGCATCTTAAACTCCAATACAAAAGTCCTATCCTTATTCTAATAAGTTCGCAATCGCAATCTTTATTACCTTTTTTAAATGACAGTAATTGAGTATTTGAATCGAAGGATATTAAGGTAATGTCTTCAGATTTGTTAATAGCGAATGGGTATCCCAATTTCATAAGGAAAGGTATAAATGAACTTAAATATTTAGGAAGCGAGGTACAAGTAACATATGGGTCTTTGTATCCAGAATAAAACAAATAACACTTTTGGCTATTTCTCAATTGTCCTATGAAGTATTCAATATCGCCCTTTCGTGATACGCAGTTGTATTTGAAAGGCGCTTTTATTAATAAATTTTTTATTAAAGTTGAGTCTAACCTTTGAGCTAAAAAATCACTTTGATCTTTAAAAATCGGTGTCTCGATGATTTTAGACCAAAAAAGTTTCTGTTGATTCATAAATGAGGACGAAATGTTTTCGGTACTATCATAATGCCCTCTTGTAAGAATATATTTAAAATCAAACGTGATGGGTCTTAGTTTGTGTGTTAGCACCGAAGTACCCAAAAAATACTCAGGATTCAAATAGTCTGATTTGGCGTAGTTAATATGATTACAATTCTTTAAGAGCAATTCCATTGAATTTCTAACGCCAAAAAAGAATTGATCATTTATACCCTGACTCCAAAAAGAGTTAGGGAAAAATATAAAGCCTTCTTGTATTCCCCAGTATTCAGAGCATTCGAGAAGTATGTCCTTGAGACGTTTGGTAGAAAAAATGTCGGGTCTAACTCTGATGATTATTTCGTATTTCTCATTTTGTTGTAGTTCAGTTTTTTCAATTAACCTCAATGTCCAATTAATTTTTCTAAACATATTCATGACACCTATGTCCCTTCGCGGTTTTACGTTGGACTCATAGTTAGTATTTTGTGACAGAAGATGTGAGTTTTCTCCTTCATAATCATTGTCATCGGTAAAGGTTATGGACTTTGGAGATAGTTCATCTATTATTAGCGAATTTAAAGGACTCTCTGAGGTAACTATAAATAGGTCTGCATTGACACCTAATAAAAAATTTTTCAAATTCCAGACATCATTCTCAGAGATAAAATTTCCGGCTATCGCTACAGCGATTTTGCCTTTAATTAGATTGGCTCTGTGCATAGAAACCATTCCAAAGAAATTTTGATTCTGTTGTGCTTTTTTAATGATGGATGAAATGTTATAAACAGTTTTTGTCTCAAATCTGATGAGCCTTGTTGATTCAATAACTAAAGGGTTTGTAACAAAATGCTCATATGTGCTTTTGCTTACAAAAAAGGATAAGTATTCCATCAATCCACAAGGATTAAGCTTTGAATTCTTGAAGTTTTTTACAATATTATCTGTCTTCTCAAGTCCTAAACATTTTTGGAAAAGACTTGTTATTTCAACAAATTTGTACGGTAACTTTTCTTTATAAGCATACTGGAAGTAAAGCTGACACTCAAAAAGATCTTTAGTTCTAAAGATCCATTTGGGGAATTTAGTTTTAAGTTCTTGTAATAGATTTTTTGTAGTTTCAACGTCATATAGCCAGTTAAAGTTTTCAAAAAACCAGATATCAGATTCTTCTGATAAAAGATAGTTGCATTCTTGTAGTACATGACCAGAAAGTGACTGTTTGTCTAGCCACGGTCTTTTAGAAAAGAGAATGACAGTCTCCTCTATACCGCCATCAAATAATTTTTTGAGATCTTTAGTAATGGTTGATTCGGAGTCAAGAACTAAAGCTAATTTACCTGAGCAATCCGCAATCCCGAGAAGTTTTTTCAAACTTTGAAAACGAAATTTACCTATTACAGAAAGAAGAGCATCTGCGTTTATTTCAATGTTGCTATA
>ENA-UEQB01000272-UEQB01000272.1-human-gut-metagenome-genome-assembly--contig:-NODE-272-length-48901-cov-9.110704_pt1 | contig 48901 bp, 44 predicted proteins | sample MGYA00242901_ERZ507918 | MGnify/ENA primary metagenome ERZ507918 (study PRJEB26167, sample SAMN06115405) | human gut metagenome | host: Homo sapiens | place: China:Sichuan | collected 2016-04-06... | reverse complement strand
ATCCAGCAGCGTATCCATTTTGCACAAGATTGTCTTATTCGCCTCATTCCGCGTAATGAACTGGCGTTCGTAAAAGCGGGAACAATAGTCTAACAATAGTTCAATGTAACGTGAAATCAAGGTTTTACTATGGCAGTCTATTGCATATTTTAATTCTTGTTCTATGTTACAGATAGATTCTATGGCCTTCGTCTTTTCGCGTAGAGAGAGATGAAGGGATTCATTCAGTTGATAGAAAAGAAATGTATACCTATCTATATGTTCATCTAAGGAAGTACCGCAAAGAAGCGTAGGGTGGAATGCCAATAACCATCCTTTTTGTGGGAAGACTTTATTCTCACTCATGTTAATGGATTGTCCCGGAGTAAGAAATATCATCGTTGCATTGGAGTAGTCATAATATTTGCGTCCGCATATAAAGTCCTCCGCTTGTCCTTCTATCAACAAGATAGTGTAAAAGTCAAACTTGAAGGTACGTTCCGTCAGGTTTGCTTTAGACAAGTCGATGGCGCTAACCAATGGATGCAAGGTTTTATTTCCCATGCAATGGTTACATTGATGTACAGTCTTTAAGTTTACTATTTTTTCTTTCATGTAAATGCTTGATTTCTATATTCGTTCGGAGTACAGCCGACACGCTTTTTGAATAGTCGGCAAAGATGTTGCGGATACTGGAATCCGAGTGAGTAAGCTATCTGGCTGACGGTTTCCTCTGTGTCAACAATACGTTCTTTTGCAAGTTCGATCACCTTTGTCTGAATATGTTCTTGTGGAGTTTTTCCTGTTTCCTTTTTCACCATATCTCCGAAATAGTTGGAGGAAAGGCAGATCTTGTCTGCGAAGTACTTCACGGAAGGCAGACCGTCCAGCATGGGAAGTTGACTCTGAAAGTATTCATCCAGAAGTTGTTCGAATTTAGTGAGAGCATCTTTATTAATGTTGCTTCGTGTGATGAACTGCCGTTCGTAGAAGCGCATACAGTAATTTAGCAGCAATTCAATATTCATAGCAATTAATGCTTTGCTGTGTTTGTCTATGGCATGTTCCAATTCTATGCTGATTTTCTTCAGGCAATCCATCACTATTTCCTTTTCCTGATCTGACAGGTGCAATGCCTCGCTCACTGCGTAAGAAAAGAAAGTATATTTTTTTATTTCTTTTCCCAAAGAAGTACCGCGAATCAAGTCGGGGTGAAAAACAATGCCATAGACAGGTGGACTTACCTCGTCTTCAAAGGTTTCTACACTTGCTGTCTGACCGGGACCAAAACAAACGATAGTGCCTTCCTGATAATCATAATATTGGCGGCCATATTTGATATCGCAACTTTTAGTCTCTTTCAGAAAAAGTGCATAAAGACCATAATTCATTTGGATGTGGTTAACGGATTTAGTAGCTTTAGTCAAGTCGACGATGCTAACCAAAGGGTGCAAGGTTTCAAGTCCGTATAAGCTATTATACAGGTCTACATTCTCTAATTTTATAACTTTATCCATAACTGTTGATAGTTGAATTGTAACAAAGATACACATAAAAAAACAATCTTCATAGAGGTGGAACTGCGAATCTGTAATTGAGGTTATGATATCCGTAATCTGTATACACAAAGCAGGTGATACGTGTGCGTAATCATTTATATAATAGCAGAATGTGATTCTATCATAATTTCTAATCTTGTGTGGAAAAAGACAAAAAACGATAATCTGTAATTGGGGTAATTATACCCGTAATTTGTCTACAATCCTTTCATCTTATTCTTCCGACCTTTGTACCGTCGAACGAAACTCTATACTTTTTGGGTATATGGGATTAATTATAAAGAATATGGATAGAAAAGGCTTCTTAAAAAATACGATGATAGCAACCGGAAGTTTACTATTAGGAGGGGCGGGCATCTATCGGTTGCTGAATGATAAAGGACCGGCGGATAATCCGCTTCCCCGAACAATAGAAAAAATACATCATGGAAATATGAAAAAGGTACTTGTCATTATGAGCGCGGGGACAAAACTAGGTAATACAGATCGGTTGACCGATGCTTATATAAAAGGATTGGTTGAACGGGGGCATTCGGTGACAAAGGTCTATCTGGGGAGTATGCGGATAGAAGGATGCAGAGGATGCGGGGTATGTCAGCGGCTCGCTCATCAATGTGCGGTGAAGGACGGTATGCACGACATATATCCTTTGTTTGCAGAATGTGATACTGTAGTAATGGCTTCGCCTCTGTACTTCTGGACGATCACATCGCAGTTGAAAGCTTTTATAGAGAGGCTTTACGCCATCTCTGCCGACGACAAATATCCGCAGAAGGATTCAGTATTGCTGATGACAGCCGGTGATGATAATGAGGGCACCTTTGAGCAGCCTAAGCGCTATTTCCGGCTTCTGAATCAGGCGTTGGGCTGGAATGAAGTCGGAGTATATTGTGCCGGTGGTTGTACCGGATGTGAGAAGTTGGTACGGCAAATAGATAAAGAACATCTTGAAAATGCCTATAAAATGGGATTGGAGTTGTAAATAGCAGATTAAATATGGAACAAAAGAATAAATTAAAACTTAATTCGGGCGGTTTGCTCGTATTTATCCTCACAGTCGGTGTTTTTGGAATTATAAATACCGAAATGGGAGTGGTGGGCATACTGCCTTTAATAGCTGAAACTTTTAAGGTCTCCGTACCGCAGGCAGGCTGGACGGTGAGTGTTTTTGCATTGGTGGTAGCGGCATCGGCTCCTATCACTCCGTTGTTGTTTTCGGGAGTAAACCGGAAGAAAGTCATGCTATTGGCACTGGGATTGTTTACGCTGAGTAATATCATATCCATGCTTACTACCAATTTTACAGTATTATTAATTGCACGGATACTTCCCGCTTTCCTTCATCCGGTATATGTATCCATGGCTTTTACGGTAGCTGCAGCATCAGTAAGCAAGGAAAAAGCTCCAAAGGCGGTCTCAAAGGTCTTTGTCGGTGTATCTGCCGGTATGGTGCTGGGGGTTCCGGTGACCAGCTTTATAGCCAGTGAGGTTTCGTTCTCTATGGCAATGTTGTTTTTTACAGTTGTAAATGCATTGGTTTTTATAGCTACTATTTTGTTTATTCCCTCCATGCCTGTAAAGGAAAAAGTATCTTATGGTGCACAACTCAGTGTATTGAGAAAAAAGGTGATGTGGCATTCTATTATTGCCGTTACTTTAATCAATGGGGCTATGTTCGGGTTCTTCAGCTATATGTCGGACTATCTGAAAACAGTGACGGAAGTATCATATAGTGTAATTAGCGTCGTGTTGCTTGTCTATGGTTTGGCGAACATTGTAGGTAATGTACTTGCCGGAAAACTATTATCTATCAATGCGCGGCGTTCAATCATTATCATGCCCTTTGCGTTGTTGGTTTCCTATATATGTCTTTTTATGACGGGAGAATGGATTACAGCTGTGGTAATTATTATTCTTATTTTGGGTGTATTGGCGGGTATAGCCAGCAATAATATGCAATATATGATTGCGGAAGCTGCTCCCGAAGCTCCGGACTTTGCTAACGGGATGTTCCTGACCTCTGCCAATCTGGGGACGACAATCGGCACAGCCATATGTGGAGCTTTCATCACAGAAATGGGTACACAATATTCTGTATTCGGTGCATTGCTCTTCCTGATTGCCAGTATGGTGTTTGTTTATTTGAGGATTCGTGTGCCGCATTCACCGAAACAAGTTAAAATGAATATGGCAACAGAATGATGAAATCTACTAATATAGAAAACTAAGCCTCGATTCAGTCTAAAGAACATTATATTCTGCTGGATGCTTTATGCGTTAGTCGGACTCTTTTTGCCTTTGTTTCGTAAAGTTTCCAATAAGGGATTATTGATAACTTCCGCCTTTTTTTATTATTGCCGGCTGGATTGGCGAGTGGATATGGCGTATGCTCACTTACAAGAAAAGAATAAAAATATATAATCCGTAATTGGGGTAATAATGTCAGTAATTCATCTACAAACACTCTTTTTATTTCACCGTATTTTTGCAATGTATAAAGTAGACAATCAATTCATTAATAATTAAATGTAAGAGATATGAAACGAATATTATTATTAACCGCTGTATTTATTATGATGCTTGGAACCAGTTTTTCTTTCGCACAGGCTGATGCGGATAACTTTTATAAAAGTGATTGGGTAAAGGTAGAAAAGGTTTCTTTTTCTAACCAGTATAAAATGAAAGTAGCCGGCAATCTGTTTTTGCCGAAGACCATGAAAGAGGGAGAGAAATATCCTGCCATTATTGTCGGACATCCGATGGGAGCGGTCAAGGAACAGAGTGCGAATCTGTATGCTACTAAAATGGCGGAACGTGGTTTTGTAACGTTGTCCATCGACTTGTCTTTTTGGGGTGGAAGTGAAGGTGAGCCGCGCAATGCTGTTTTGCCGGAGCTATATGCGGAGGATTTCAGTGCCGCAGTAGATTTTTTGGGTACACGTCCGTTTATCGACCGGAATAATATTGGTGTAATCGGAATTTGTGGCAGCGGAAGTTTCGCTATCAGTGCGGCCAAGATAGACCCTCGTCTGAAAGCGATTGCAACCATCAGCATGTACAATATGGGTACAGCCAGCCGCAACGGACTGAAACATGCGCTGACTTTAGAACAACGGAAACAAATCATGGCTGAGGCAGCAGAACAGCGCTATGCAGAGTTTCTGGGCGGAGAAACTAAATATACCGGTGGTACTGTACACGAAGTGACAGAAAGCTCTGGTCCGATAGAACGCGAATTTTATGAGTTCTACCGCACTCAGAGGGGAGAGTTTACTCCCGAAGGAGCAACTCCGATGACTACCACACACCCTACACTTTCAAGTAACGTGAAATTCATGAATTTCTATCCTTTTGCTGATATTGAGACTATTTCGCCCCGTCCTATGCTTTTCATAGCAGGGGAGAATGCCCACTCACGCGAATTTAGTGAAGATGCCTACCGACTGGCTGCCGAGCCCAAAGGACTGTACATTGTACCCGGTGCGGGGCATGTAGATCTTTACGACCGTGTGGGTCTTATACCATTTGATAAATTGGAATCCTTTTTTAAGGAATATCTGAAGAAATAAGTATGAACAGGAGAACCGGAAAAACAGAAACAGTTATGAAGCGCTTATTTATGACAACTTTGGTAATGTTGACGTTGTCCGTCAGTTTCGCCTCGTGTGGCACGGATGATACGGAGTTTGCTCCGAATACAGGAGTGCCGGCTCCACCGGCAAACAATGACGATAATAGTTCCGGTGGTGGAGGCAGTGATAATCCGGGTGGTGGGAACGATAATCCCGGAGGAAATAATGACGACAGTGACGATGAAATAATGAGTAATAAACTTCGGATTACAGTAGGTTCTTCCTCGTTCGATGCTACGCTGGAAGACAATGAAACGGTAAAAGCATTCAAAAAGTTACTGCCTATGACAGTGAATATGCCGGACTTGAATAGAAATGAGAAATATTATTATTTATCAGGTAGTCTGCCAACGGCTGCATCCAATCCGGGCACTATCCGTACAGGCGACCTGATGCTCTATGGTTCTAATTGCGTCGTACTTTTCTACGAGAGTTTTTTCACCTCATACAGCTATACCCGGCTGGGACGTGTGAATAACTCTTTCGGACTTGCTTCGGCATTAGGTTCAGGAAGCGTGACAGTAACTTTCGAACTGCAAAAAGAATAATTGCATCACGATCATTTTAGAATAATCATAAAGAAAAACAGATAACTATTTAAATAAAAGACAATCAAATGATGAAACAAATTAAAAATACACATTACGAAGGCGAACGTCCTTTGTTCGCATCCCACGGGCTTTATTTGGAAGAAGTAACCATTCATGCCGGTGAATCGGCACTGAAAGAGTGCAGTGATATAGAAGCGGTAAACTGTCGTTTCGAGGGAAAATATCCGTTTTGGCATAATGATGGTTTTGTAGTTAAAAATTGCCTCTTTACCGAAGGAGCACGTGCCGCACTTTGGTATTCCAAAAATCTGAAGATGAAGGATACCTTAGTGGAAGCACCGAAGATGTTTCGCGAAATGGACGGAGTCGAACTCGAAAATGTACAGTTGCCCAATGCTTTGGAAACACTCTGGTATTGCCGGAATGTAGAACTGAACAATGTGAAGATAGATAAAGGAGACTATCTCTTTATACACGGAGAAGATATCCGCATCAAGAATTTTGTATTGAATGGCAATTACTCCTTCCAATATTGCAAGAATGTAGAAATCCACCATGCTGAAATCCACTCGAAGGATGCCTTCTGGAATACGGAGAATGTGACAGTCTACGATTCTGTGCTGGACGGTGAATATCTGGGCTGGCATTCTAAAAACTTACGTTTGGTGAATTGTAAAATCTCGGGTACACAACCGCTTTGCTACGCACACGACCTGATAATGGAAAATTGTACGATGGCAGATAATGCTGACCTTGCTTTCGAACATAGCAGTGTACAAGCAACGATTAAAAGTCCTGTTCATAGCGTGAAGAATCCGCGTACGGGACGTATTGTTGCTGAAAGTTTCGGAACGATTATTCTGGATGAGAATTTGAAATCTCCGGGAGATTGTGAACTGAAACTCTGGGATGGCCTGACCTGTTTTGATTGAGATATGAAGTATAATTTCGATGAAGTTGTTCCACGCAGAGGTACGAACTCCTATAAATGGGATTCTGCCGGAGATGCGGATGTGTTGCCGATGTGGGTGGCTGATATGGATTTCCGTACAGCTCCCCCTGTTGTGGAAGCGTTGAAGAAACGGGTAGAACATGGCATTTTCGGATATGTGCGTGTACCCGATGTTTATTATGGGACGGTGGCAGGATGGTTTGCCGGACGTCATAACTGGCAGATCGAAAAAGAATGGATTATTTATACTACCGGAGTAGTACCGGCCCTGTCGGCTGTAATCAAGGCACTGACCACTTCCGGTGATAAGGTAGTGGTGCAGACCCCCGTATATAACTGCTTTTTTTCTTCTATCCGCAACAACGGATGTGAGGTGATTACCAGTCCTTTGATTTATGAGAATGGAACTTATCAGATGGACTTTATAGATTTAGAACAGAAAGTGGCTGATCCGGGTGTAAAAGTGCTGTTATTGTGCAATCCGCATAATCCTGCCGGAAGAGTCTGGACAAAGCAGGAACTAACTCGTTTGGGCGAAATATGTCTCCGAAATGATGTATGGGTAGTATCAGATGAAATTCATTGTGAACTTGTTTTTCCGGGACATACGTATATTCCTTTTGCTTCTGTCTCGGAAGAGTTTCTGATGCATTCCATTACTTGCACTTCGCCCAGTAAAGCTTTTAATCTCGCGGGGCTTCAGATTGCCAATATTGTTTCTGCCGACGCTGATATCCGTATGAAAATAGATAAGGCAATTAATATAAATGAAGTCTGCGATGTAAATCCGTTCGGTATAGAGGCGTTGATGGCTGCCTACACTGACGGTGTGGAATGGCTGGAAGAACTCAATCGATATCTATTTGCCAATTACCATTGTTTGAGAGCTTATTTTGATGAATATCTTCCCGAATTTTCAGTAGTGTCGTTGGAAGGTACGTATTTGGTATGGGTCGATTGTTCGGTGTTGAAACAGCCGTCAGAAGCTATAATGAAAACTCTGCTGGATAAGGAGAAGCTTTGGGTAAACGAAGGAAGCTTATATGGAGAGGCTGGTGAAGGTTTTATCCGCATCAATATCGCTTGTCCGCGGCAGCAGTTGATAGAAGGATTGAAAAGATTGAGGCGGGCGTTGAAACAATAAAATAATTGTCAATTTATTGAGAGGTCCCCCTTCTCACTCCCTGTAAATACTGGTTGAATGAAGTAACATGGAAAGATTGAATTGCTTGAATAGGAAGGTGGTAGGTGTTATCGTTGCTTATTTCCTTATTTATGTAGTCTGGGGGTCCACCTACTTTTTTATAGGTGTGGCTTTGAAAGACTTTTCACCTTTTCTGCTCGGAGCATTGCGGTTTACAGCTGCCGGGTTGATACTTCTTGGAATCTGTTATTTACGGGGAGAACAGATATTTAAGAAAAGCTTAGTGAAGAGTTCTGCCATTAGTGGTATTGTATTGTTGTTTGTAGATATGGCTGTTGTAATGCTGGCACAACGTTATCTCACAAGCAGCCTTGTGGCTATTATCGCTTCCTCCACAGCCCTTTGGATTTTACTGCTGGATATCCCGATGTGGCGCACTAACTTTTGTAATCCTTTCACAATCATAGGTGGCATGATTGGTTTTGGGGGAGTAGTAATGCTTTATGCCGAACAGTTCCATGCTGAATGGTTGCATCCATATAGTGAACGTGGTGTTTTGCTTCTTATTTTCGGATGTATCTCTTGGGCATTAGGAACGTTGTATGCCAAATACCGCTCTTCCTGTGAAGAGGAGGTGAATGCTTTTACCGGTTCTGTGTGGCAGATGCTTTTTGCCAGTGGAATGTTCTGGATTTGTGCTGCCGTGAGTGGAGACCTTCAGGATGCGAATTGGGGTAAGGTTTCGGCTACTAGCTGGTTTTCTTTGCTATATTTAATCTCTTTCGGTTCTTTGCTGGCATATTCAGCGTATGTCTGGTTGTTGAAAGTGCGTTCGGCTACAGAAGTAGGAACACATGCTTATGTCAATCCTTTTATTGCTGTTCTTTTGGGTGTTCTTTTAGGGAATGAGCAAGTTACTTTTATTCAGATATTCGGTTTATTAGTGATTCTCTTGGGGGTGATGCTGATTAGCAGGAAATATAACAGGAGAAAACCATCTTTGTAGCTATTACTTTCAGGATTACAAACGAAATTTGTTAGGAGTTATTTTTGCTCTATCCTCAAAATCCATGATTGTGGTATAAATATCCGTAAATCGTATACATTCGGGCCGGACCATTTCCCGTAATTTTGTAACTGGTAATTTAATATTAAAAAGGTATAGTAATATGAAAAAGATTTTATTAATTCCATTGATGCTGCTGACGATGATACCGATGGCGGCATGTAGCGGATCAAATGCAGATCTGATTCTTCCGGAACAACAGCCTGAGAATTCCGGTAGTGGAGATGAGGACGATTCTACAGATCCGACAGACCTCACTCCCGGGGGGGACGGACGATATCTGGTGCTTTATTGCTCGCGTACAGGCAGTACAGAGCGTATGGCACAGCAGATTCAAAAAGTACTTGATTGTGATATTCTGGAAGTGGAACCCCAAGTGGCTTACGACAGTGATTACAATGGAATGCTCAGTCGTGCGCAGGAGGAACTGTCTGCTATCCGTCAGGGAAATTATCCGGCGATTAAGACTTCGGTTGAAGATTTTGACGACTATGATATTGTGTTTGTCGGCTATCCGATCTGGTACGGTAGTATCGCCACACCGATGCAGACGTTCCTGCACAATCATGCTTCGAAGTTTGCAGGTAAACGTATTGCTCTTTTTGCCACCAGTGGTAGTAGCGGTATCTCTACATCGGTTGATGAGGCACGGAGGCTTTGCTCCGGTGCCACTTTCACCGAAACGCTGCTTCTGACTTCTTCGACGCTTTCACAGATGGAAAGTCGGGTGTCAGCGTGGCTCGAAACACTTGGTGCCAGTCGTGAAAACAATTATCCATCTACTTCTATGAATTTAAAGATTACAGTCGGAAACCGTACAATTACCGCCACAATGGAAGACAATGCTGCTGCGAAGGACTTCCTTTCGCGTTTGCCACTGGAGGTAACGCTGAATGATTATAATAATATCACTGAGAAAATCTTTTATCCGTCGCCTGCGCTGACTACGACAGGAGTGATACGTGGCTGTGCACCTGTGCCCGGTGATATAACGATTTATGTGCCATGGAATAATGTGGCGATCTTTTGTAAAAGCTGGTCGCAAAGTAACGACTTGATAAAGATTGGTCACATTGACGCTGACGGAATGGCGGCATTGAACGTTCCGGGTAATATTGCTGTGAAATTCGAGCGACAGTAGCTAAGTGAGATGCGGAAGTTTCTGAATCATAAAACAATATATATCACTATGAGAAGATTATTTTTTATTTTTGTAACACTCATCGGAGTTTTGCAGATTCCGATGCAATCTATAAATGCACAGAATATGAAAAAAGAAGAAGTACCTCAAAACCTCAGCGCATTTCCGGTAGGAAAGGAAAATGCAGGATTCGAACAATACTTTACGGGAAAATCCTGGCTGGCACCGCTGACCGGTAACAAAGATTTGAATGTCCCTATGTTCAATGTTACTTTTGAACCTGGTTGCCGAAACAATTGGCACAGCCATACAGGCGGACAAATCCTGATAGCCGTTGGAGGCGTAGGATATTATCAGGAACGGGGTAAGGCAGCACGTCGTTTGCTTCCCGGTGATGTCGTTGAAATAGCACCTGATGTAGAACATTGGCACGGTGCCGCTCCTGATAGTTGGTTTTCGCATTTGGCTATTGAATGCAATCCGCAGACCAACAAGAATACTTGGCTGGAACGGGTGGACGATGAACAGTATGCTGAAGCTACGAAAGATAACAGAGGAGGCGGACTAAGTGATACTGACCCCGAACTGGACGCGATATGGGGTCATTTTGCCAAAGAAGTGCAGGAATACGGTGACTTGAATACTAAAACCCGCCTGATGGTGACATTGGCATCCAATATTGCCTCGCAGGCCCGGACTGAATACCGGATGATGCTTGAAAGCGCTCTTAATGCAGGTATTACTCCGATAGAAATAAAGGAGATCCTTTATCAGGCAGTAGCCTACGCAGGTATGGCTAAAGTGATGGATTTTATCGGTATCACTAATGATGTATTATTGGCCCGTGGTGTTCGTCTTCCCTTAGAGGGACAGTCGGTTGTTTCTTCCGAAACCCGTTTCGACAAAGGACTGGGGTTGCAGAAATCCATTTTTGGTGAGCGGATAGATCAGATGCATAAAAACGCTCCCGAAAACCAAAAGCATATTCAGCGTTATCTTTCTGCCAACTGTTTCGGAGACTATCAGACACGTAACGGACTGGATGTGAAGATGCGCGAACTGTTAACGTTCTCAATCCTTGTTTCTTTGGGAGGTTGTGAATCGCAGGTGAAAGGGCATATACAGGGGAATGTCAATGTAGGTAACGATAAAGATACTCTGCTGGCTGTTGTAACCCATCTATTGCCTTATATCGGTTATCCGCGCACACTCAATGCGATAGCTTGTCTGAATGAGGTGATTCCGGAAAATAAATAGTAATTGAAAATTAAGGGGCCTCCGGCAGGAATTGCCGGAGGTGTTAGTTCTATGTTGACAATCAAATAATCACCATTGGTGATACATGGCAAAATACATTCAACATTTTATTTTTTCTTTCTGCAACGCCTCTTTCAATATCATTTTATCCAGCAGTTTCTTCTTTGATTGGATCATGCACATTGCACACCGCCGAACTACATTCGTGATGGAACCGCCGGACAACTCCGTTTCTGCTGCCATAGCTATCATTTCATCGGCATCTTCGCCCAGCCATTTTGCAGGAAGCATCTTGCGCCATATTTCGGCACGGAGTTCCTCTGTGGGCATCGGAAAATAGATGACCGACTGGAAACGGCGGGAGAATGCTTCGTCGATATTCGAGCGCAGGTTGGTAGCCAGAACAACCATGCCGGGAAAATCTTCTATCCGTTGCAGCAGATAGGCTACCTCCTGGTTGGCATGGCGGTCATTGGAGGTATTGGTCGAAGTACGCTTGCCGAACAGGGCATCCGCCTCATCGAAAAAGAGCATCCAGTTGCGGTTTTCGGCAAGGTCGAATACACGCGCCAGGTTCTTTTCCGTTTCACCGATGTATTTGGAAACAATCATAGAGAGGTCTATGCGATACACGTCCATTCCGTTCTTCTTGCCCAGCAGTGTAGCTGCCAATGTCTTTCCCGTACCCGGCGGACCGTAGAACAACGAACGGTATCCGGCTTTTAGGAAACGGGATAGTCCCCAGTCCTCCATGATTGTCTTTCCGGAGGCTATCCACGTATTGATTTCTTCCAGTTCTCCGGCAACCTGATAGTCCAACACCAAGTCCTTCCAATCCAGCTCGGTAGTAATCCGCTTGGCCGGAAAACCGATATTATAGTCAGGCTTGTACTCCCTGTCGAGCAAGACGTGGCTCAGAAACTCTTCCGATGCCCGTAACTGTCCGCTCAGAAATGGTTCTCCTTTACCGGCTCCTTCCAGTCTGAGTATGTTACAGGTATACAACCAGTGTGTTTTTTGAAAAAGCTGTATGATCCTTTTCCGTTTTTCAACATCTTCACCGGCAAGGATAAAAGAAGCCGTCTCGCCGGTAGGTAAAAAACCGGCGTGAGACAAGCCTCTCCATCCGCCAAACTCAGTGTATTGCCGGTCAAAGTTCTTGTTTTGTACAAAAAAGATGTCGAGCACTTGCGGGCAGATATGTGGCATCAAAGCCAACATAATGACCATCCGTTCATCAAAAGTGATGCGGGAAGCACCGGTCACTTCCTCCAGCCATCCGTTTGCGGGCGGATGCACTTCTTCCGGCGAGGAGCATTCACACTCCTGCCGGAAATAAAGCTGGATGGAAGTGGTCAGTGCCTGATTGAACCATTCGATATATTGATACATAGGCTATTCTTTTACAGGCTATTTGCCCTGGCACCCATCACGTCTGCCTCGTGTTCCAGTGAAACATTATCGTTGACCGGCATGCCGCCCACTTCCGTTGTCGGTTCCACCCTGCCAGCCATCTGCTGGGCTACATGCCAGGCTTCATGCGGCAAGTGCTGTTCCTGTCCCGGAGCCACATGGATGTCTGTTCCTTGCGTATAGGCCAATGCCTGTACAGTAGCAGGTTTGTCCGAGTTGTAATGCACCCGTACATCATCCATTGCAAATCCCGAAAGGTTTTCTACGCCGGCCTTCAGGCTGTCGGGCATCCCCGTGAGGTTCGGCTCACGCTGAATGGTAGTATCCGTTTTCATCTGCAAGGATTCATCCTCGTCCTCCTCCCGTTGCACTGTGTTGTCGAACTTGCCTTGCAGTGTATCTTCCTCATCCTCGCCCATACGTTGCAACGTGGTGTTGAGGTTACGGTTATCGACAAATGCCAATGTCCCGCCACCACTCCGTTTCTGCTGGATGGTGCGTGCCGTCTTTTCCTGATATACATTTTCTGCTTCCATCATTTCTTTTTTTATAATGAATAATCTTATTAAAAAGCCTGTTTCTCATGCCAGGAAACCTGCACATATTTCTTCAGCCATGGAAAGCGTATTTGGCGGAATCCCCATGGAACGGAATCGAGCAATACGTCAAACGGTCTGTCGTCCACAGTCAGCAACCATTTTTGGTCCTGCTGCTCCAAACGCCCGTTGCGTTCGATGAAAGCACGACAAAGTCCTTTTACTGTAGTACCGTCCATTTTTGACCAGTGGCTTTTCACAGCTTGCATTAGGCTATTAGCTTGCTCCTTTTCCTCATCGGTCAACACCAAACTTCGGGGCAGAGGGGTGTTCGGCGGAAGGGCAACGAGCAGGCGGTTGAATGCCAGTTCCGACTCATGGTACTCTTTTTCTTCAAGGTATACCCAATATTGCAGCACGAATACGGCCCGGATTCTCGATTCGGTATCCTTGAAGTCCCTTTTTTTCTGGTCTAAATAACCAAGCATCAAAAACAATCGTGAGAACCAAGGTGATAATAAGCACAATCCGGCATTGCCGATAATGATAACTTCAGGAGCTTGCACCTGTTCATTGGTGCGTTGTAGATTCTCTTCTTCCGATAAATTTAATGTTTTCATAATGTTTTCAATTAAAAAATGTTTTTGTATTAAATGTTCTTGTAATCCTTCTGTTTTCGTTGATAACCCGGGAGTTGCCTTTACAAACAACCGGACGGTTTCTTCCTTGCTGCTGTATGCCCATTCGTCTGGGTGGTTTTTGAGAATACAGCCTGCCAGCGCTGTTTGCAATTCCTCCTTTTTAACGGAATAGTTTTGCCATACGTACTCCATAATCTGACGCAACAAGTCTGCCTGCGAAAGAGAGAGGCTTGCCACCAGCCGTATCCAATCTCCGGCATCCATCCATTCCAACCATGTGTCTAAAGGCAATGTATTCCGCACTACCGACTGACGGATATAATTCAACAGAGCTTTCGGCTGGAAACGGATATAACCGTGGAGTAACCTTTTCCTGATGTTTCCCGGCAGGGTGCTGTCTGCCAAACTCTCCACCGGTAGCAGAACACCCTCTTTATCTACCCGTTTCATCAAGGCAGAATCGACATCCACCTCATCGCCCATCTTATCCTTTTGCATCTCTTCCCATCCGTCTATTTTCAGGTTGGCGGCTATCTCACCTGACAAGTCCGTCCATGCCGCGTCACTTTGGATATGTGTATTTCCTGTATAAATAAAATGCAAATGAAACAGGAACTTGTTTACTGCCTCTTGCTCCGTCAGAGTTCTTCCGCCCAATGTTTCTTTATCCTGCATGAAGAGCAGCAACGCTTTTGTCAAAGCAGTTGAAAGGGAGATATTATATCCAATCAGGAATGTAAATTCACCGGCTTTACGTTGCAGCCACTCTATGGTTTGCGATAGTATCGCCGCCTGCCGGAAGTTCGCCTTCACCATGCTTTGCAAAAGCCGGGAGGTTGGCAGATAGGGGGTGGCAAGTGTCACGATCTTGTTTTTATCGGACTGTCTGCGGAGCAGGGTTATCCACTCAAACGGCTTTTCCTGAACCATTCTCTGCAACAGTCTGCGCTTGGTATCCGTAGTAATAGCCGTATCTTCCAGCCAGCCGGTAAAGCCTTCATCGGTGTTCCAACAGCTTTTCAATAGGGCTTGGATCGTATTTGAGTCGTATTCCGATAGCTGCAACCATTCCTTGAGATCAAACGGAATGGAGCGACTTGTATATATTGTGGTATTCAGTAGCAGGTGTAGCACAGCCTCCATATCACTATCTTCCACGGTTTCGGATGCAGTTTTTCCGATTACCTTTCGGATAATCTGCTCAACAGCTGACTGCATATTTCCCTTACCAAATAAGATTGCGAGGAAGGATTGAAGTATATCCGTTTCCGCCTTTCCTGCACCGGCTTGCGATTGGCAGGATTTTGCCAGCCACACAAGTATTTGTACTTTCAGCCCGATAGTTTTATCCTGCAAAAAAACAGAAACGGTTGATTCGTGAGCGATCAGCCAGTAAAACAAGGATGGCAGTTCCGTGACTTTGCACCTCCCGCCCATCCGTGCAACCGACTGCCGGATGATTTCCTCGTATACAGGTTGGCTTATAAGGGTAAGTACATCTTCCAGCAATCCTTGTGCGTGAAGCAACAATACCCCATTTTCATAGCTCCCTGCGAACTGTTCCAGAAACAGCACTGCCACTCTGCGTTTCACAGCTTCCGAAAGGGTATTGTCTTTCAATATCTGTTGCAGTTTTCTAACATCTACTTTTATCTTCCTTCTTCCCAAATTTACAATATCCTGTTCCGCTACGTCCATCGCCATCAAAGAAACGGAAGCAAGTAAATGGTCGATGATGGAATGATCCGTCATTTCAATCACGGCATCAACCAGAGCCTTGCCTTTGAAAGCCTCCGTTTGCAGCCAGCCCTTCAGTATCTCCGGCTTTTCCTTTGCCAGCAGTAGGAGTAGGATTCGTTTGTCTGCCATGCTTCTCCGCGAGTCTTTCAGATACTCCGTCAGAGCCGTCGCATCCGTAGGATATGCAGGCAGTTGCAACAAGGAGAGTTGTAAAAAGACATGGTACAACTCCCGGTTCAAATAGCCGTCATACATGGGCGAACCATCCGTATGATGTGGCTGAAGGTCATAGATGGCGTTCAGCATCGTCTTGTAATAGGAAGCGCCGAACACTTCGAGCAGGAAGCTGACAGTCAGTTCCGCTTTGGAAAGATAGAAAGAGTAGTTCCGTTTACGGACAAATGTAAGCAACCGATAGTGCAGGTGACGGATAAAGTCACCTTTGCCGCCAAAGACGGCCAAGCCATTGAAAGGATAATACCTGACGATCCATTCGTACAGATAATGCCAGTATGGAGGCAAATCGACCTCGGCGTGTTCTTCCGTTTCCTTTTCCATTATACGGTGGACGGACATTGTATCAAGCAGTTCCGCCATATCGTGCAATCCTCCGTCATCAGCTACTTCGTGAACGTAGTGCACGGGAATATCAGGCCGTATTTCCAGAAACAGTTTCATCAAGCAGCGTTTCGCATGCAGACCGGCGGACGATTGGGACAATGCGGTGGCATAGAGTCGGAGAAGAGCCTTTGCATCCCCCGCCTGCCACAACAGGCGGCGCACAATGTATTCCTTTTTCAAACAAAGTGTTGCTATCTCCTCCGTATATAATACCGATTGTGAAACAGCCCAATCCAGTTCTTCCGCCAAGTTGAAATCATGGTCTGCCCATAGCATTTGCAGATAACCGTGTTCCAGGTAAAACAGCAGGGATTCCAATCTTGAAGCCCCTGATTCTGTTGTTTCGTTTGCTGTCCGTAAGTTCCACGAAGGGAGGGCTTTCAGCAGTTCTTCTTTGAGTCGCCGGGGAAACTCCCGGTAGAAATCCTCCTGGGGGATAGAGCCGAGATCCAGTTCCGTCAGGGCGATTTCATGCAACACCTGGTTCTTGTCGTAGGCAGCGAGACATTCTTCGACTACTTTTTCAAAACAATCACGGCAAAAGCAGTCCCAGTCCGCATACAAGCTGTGTGCGAATGGTTCGTCGTCTGCGGCGAACTCAAATAACAGGTTATCAATAATAATCATCGAGTATTTGTTTTTCTACTGCTTTATCCAGTAATTCATACATGGCTTCCAACAGTTGTCCGTTGTAGTTCGCCAAATCGTTATCGGTCAAAGCCCTCATCAACTGCCTGTAACCTTTCTCAAATCCTTGCATGGTTCTCTCGTCCAGCCAGTATATCCGTCCCGGCAGATGGGCGGGGATGATGGAGCGCAACAGTTCCCGGCACATATCCCTGAAGCGCGGCGAGTGGAAGCGCAGTGTCCAGGCGGGGAGCACAATCAGCAGCCGGAACGATTGGCACGGGTCCACCAATACAGGCTCCACGATATAGACCGTTTCGCATTCCAGATTCAGTTCGCGTAAATACCTCCGCATGATATTTGCCAGCGTGTTCAGCCTCTCCTTGTTGTCGGTGCGCCCAAGGTTTGTCCAGCCGCTTTTCTCCCGGTTGCGCAGCACCAGCATATATTCATCTTTCGCAGCCTGCACAATCTTATAGTTTTCCAGACAACTGCCGTTGCGGAATAAATCACCGCTGATCCTGTTATCGTTGAAGATCGGCAGTTCCACTCTCAACCGGCTGTATTCCTCGTGCTTCTCCTTTTCGTCCGTTGCCAGTTTCTCGTAAATTACGGGTATCACATTCTCCTGTTTCAGCATACGTTCGTCGATGAGCAGGGCATCCAGCCGGTCAAACAGAGGTTTGTCGGACTTTTTGTCTACCACCCGCAGGTTATGTGCGGGAAGCACATTGCTTACGGTGTGTTCTTCATCCCCGTTGATGCCCAGCAGCCTGCAAAACCATTCCTTTGCCACGGGTGCATTGTGTTCTCCCTCCGGCAGGGTGATGTTTCGTGCCTGCGCCCTGTTCTTTGCCAGACAGGCTATGTGCCGCAGGAATGCCATTCTTCGCCGGAGTGTTTCATCGGTTGTCTCGCCGTAGCAATCGGACTCTTTCAGCCATTCGGGCCAACTATCCACACCGTACAGAGGATCGAGGAAGTCCAGATAGCGGCTTTTCAGGGTGTAAATGTCCCTGCCGAACGAATCATTCTCTTCCTCCTGCCTGATGGAGAGAGCCCGGGGGAGTTCCTTTAGTTCTCCCAGACCATCCGTCACCACCTTGTCATACAGCTTCAGGTACGCCTCGAAAGAAGTGGGCAGCTCGTGGTTTGCGCACAGGTTATAGCACATGGGGAAATCCTTCTCTATAGGATGATGGGAAAAGACGTTGCGGTATTCCCCCTCCGGAATTTCTGTGCCGTCGCCTACCTTTCCCATATTCTTTTCACGGGTACGCCCTTTGATGAAATAGAGCGTTTTCAGTTGCTCGGTGAATTTCTCCATATCTATCGTCACCGCGAAGCGTCCGCAGCGGATACGTACTTTTAGTTCCTCCGCCATTTTGGGTATTTGAAGGCTGAACCCTCCCATGAAGTTGGTCAACGGCTCGCCGTCTTTCATCAGGTAGCAGGTGCTGAACGACCGGATGCCTTCCACCCGGCACAACACCTTATACAACTCATACTCCGTATCCTGCTGCCGGGGAATGACCACACGCACACCGCTTTCCGAGCCTTCCAGCCACTCTTCGGGCGATACTCCCAGGAGCTTCCGTTCATCCGGTGCAGAGATTGACACCGAACCGGAGAGATAGCGCAGGATGGCTTCGTAGAGCTTTGCCAGCACCACAGAGGCATCCTTGCCCGGTTCAATCTCAATCTCTGCATGAAATACCAGTTCTTCCGGTTGCACGAAGATGACTTTGTCGAGGTGTTCGCACAGATTGCGGTGGCTGTTGTAAACCGCCCGTACCTGCTTCTCCACTGCTTTCTCATCCGTGTCGCCAAACGGGGGAAGCACCACTTTGACGGTGTAGCCGCCGGTTGCCTCATCGGCTTCCACCCATACGTTTTCCAGGATCGGAATGTGGGCGAAGAATAGTTTGCGGTAATCCTCCGGGGTGACTGGCGCAGTGGTGTAAACCGCTTCGGGCAAAAAGAGTCCGAAGCGTTCGGGACTGAACTCGCCGTCGTCCGTGGTCAGATAATCCGTCATGTCGAAGCCGAACTTGTAGTCCGTTTCCGTCAGTGCATAGTTGCCAACATCCGCCAGTGTAACACCGGGAGAGTGGGCGTTGAAGTCCGTCCACACCTTTCCCGACAGGCGTTGTACTTCTTCCAGCGTCTGCTTCTGCAAGCGTGAATACAGGTTTTCACCTTCCGCCTGCTGTTTGATGTAGGGCAGTTTGTCGTCTGTTTCCATAGCCATTTGTTAATGCCCTTTATACATTTCCACCACCAGGCAATGCACTTTTCCCGAAGGTATCCGCCTCTTGGTGCGCATTTGCAGGCACTGCTTGCCGTCGCACGTCTGCCAGCGAAACCGGAGTCCGCCCGACCAGCCCCACCAATGCTTTTGCGGAGATTCTATATCCTGTTCCATGGAGTCCAGCCGGATGGCGGTGAGGCGTGTCAGCCGGCGAAATCCCATGTCCCGCTCATAGAAGGAGGCATAGACGCTGTATACCCGGCAACCTTTGCCGCTTTCGGAAGTGTCCAGCGGCAGGTCGTGCCATTGCTTGTCGGCAGGCAGGATCACTGCTTCGCCGGGGATTTCTTCTCCGCCCCCGTCTTTGGTGTGATACGCCCGTGCGGTGACATCGTCTTCCACCGTCAGGCTGCCGTGCAGCAGCAGCGACTTGTCTTGTGCCACCTCCACCACCGCCTCACCGTTTTCGTTGCTTATCACCAGTTTCTTTTCGGGCGTTACGGACACAGACCATACGGGCTTCACCGCCTCGTCTGTTGCTTCTTCCGTACAAAGCCCGATGTCAAGCCTTCCGCTCTGCCTGGGGCAGAACGCCCACCCGGTGGTGGTTCTCACTGCCTGCCCGTCCTCCACGAGGTTCGGCACGGAGTCTATCAGTTCGGCAAACTGCCCTTCTGTCGGTGTTTTCCCTTTCCTGAAATATTCTTTCAGGGTATTCCTGTCTTTTCGGTTGTTCCGGTTCATACGCTATCCAATTATGAAGTTACCTCCTATTTCGGCTTCGTCGATGCCGCTGTGGGGAGAAAGAAGTTCTATTTTTATTTTCGGGAGCAACACGCTCCACGGGTGTTTGCCGCCGAAGGTCAGGTCATCGGTGTCGATGTCTGCACACGGCAGGCTTTTGCCGTCCACTTCCAGCGTCACCAGTTTCATCAGGTCCTCGTGGTTCACCATCCGGGCGTGCAACTTCTTGTAGGAGTACAGTTGCCGGAGTGCCGGCATTTCCTTTTTCCGCACCCACGGCGAAAGGTAGTTTTGTGCCAGCACCACCAGTTGCCTGATTGCCTTGCCCTCGTTCTGCACACGATTCCACAGGACGGCCCTGCAATGTATATCCACCGGCTCATAAACAGGATTGACTACGCGCAGGATGACAAACGGCGGTGCATACGCCTGAACGAACCGTCGTATCTCCGTCAGCTTCCACGATGGAGAGAGGTAATAGCGGGCATCCTCGGCACGGCTGAACACCACCAGGCAGACGCCCGATGCTCCCTGCTCCTGCGGAACGGGGATGCACTGCACCTTGTCCACTTCGGGGAAATGTTCCAATACAAGCTGCTCATAATCTTTTATCATGATAGCCCGGTGGCGGTTGCTGATGCGCGATGCCTGTCGCACGGCAACCGTTGTTTCCGTTTCGGCAGGCAATGGCAAACCGTCGTCGTCCGTCGCTGTGAGCCGGATGCAGTTTGTACGGACGCTGCGTATGGCGAGGCAGGTATCCACATCGCCCGTCACGGCGGCACGAATCCACGCCCTGCCCCGGCGGTCTGTGTGGTCGCTGCTTATTTTCTTCGGCAACCTGATTTCCACAAATCCGCTTTGTGTCAGTCCGCAGGTCTCGTCGGCAATGACGGATCGGGCGGGAACGGGCAGCCAACCGGTTCCCAGCCAGTATGTCCATTCCAGTTTCACGTTTTTATCCGGCTGCGGATTGTAGAACGGTATTTTCTCCCGGGGCAATGCCATATCCAGATACATACGCACCGTTTGTTCCCCTTCGGCGGGGGCAAAAGCGAAGTAGAGCAGATGATCCGTAGGGGCGGCGGGCAGAAACGGTTGTTCCCGTTCACTGCCGATGGGAAATGTTTCCTGTGCGGACAAGGCGGTGATGCGTGTCAGGATGATGGAAGCACTCCCTATTTCCGCCAGTCCCGCCTTCTCGCAAGCGATGTAGGACAACTCCGCATCCGCCAGCATGGGGATAACGGGAGCCGACGGTATGGCCTTCCGATGTTTCTCTTTGCAGTGGCTGTTGTATATCATCCTTTCGGAGAACAGGGCGCGATACGCTTCCGTGCCGAAGCCGATGCCGGGGGCTTGCAGGGTGACGCGGAAAAGCCCGTTGCCCATGCGCTGAACTTGTTTGCCGGGAAAAGTGAAGACCAGTTCGGCACGTTCCAGCGACCTGTTCTCGCCGTTGTCGGGGATAAACAGGTGTTGACTGTCGCCTCTGCCGGTCCAGCAGCTATCCTCCTGCCGGTCGGTGGCTATCAGGAAAGAGCCTGCGCCGATGGCTTCCGTACCGGCATACTCTTTATATATCTTGTCGAAACCGGCTTCTGTTTCGGGCAGCTTCTTCCAGATACCTTTCAGGCGGACTTCTTCGAGGGGCTTGCGTCCTGCCTCTTCGCTGCCGAATGTGAACCAGGTGCCTTTTTCCGCTTGCGACCCGAAGGGGTAGAACGGTTGCGTGGTGTCTACTTCGCCTAACTCGTTGCAGAAGGCGAAGTTTCGGATGCCGTTCACGTTTGTGCGTATCTCTACGGCATCGAATTTCAGTGGGCTTGCCCGGTCGTAGAGGCAGCCGTCGGCACTTGCCAGCAGGCGGAGGGCGGGATGGGTGGTTGGTGTGCCGTGCACTTCTTCGGTGCAGGGTGTCGGGGCGGCGGCTTCCTGTGTCAGGATGAAGTCGAAGCAGAGGCAGGCGGTGGTGCCGTTGGTGTCGATGCGGCAGGTGTGCGGCTGTTCCGTCCAACCTTCGGCAGTGCTCAGTTGCAGGGTGAAGCTGTGGGGCGGTAGCGTGTAGCCCGTCAGGGCTTCATCGGCAACCAGCCGGAAACGGATGCCGACTTCCCGCTTGCCCTCGCCCAGCACCAGCATGGACGATTCCAACTGCCAGCCCGGCGACAGGGTTTCGCTATGCGCGTCGGAGAAGAGTGTATCTATGATGTCCGGGTCTTGAAAGGCTACGGACTGCTTGCGGATGCCCGTTGCCTTTCCGTCCGTCCGGGTGATGAAGACGGCGTTCACCTCGGCGCATTGCAGGGGGCTTGCCGGTTCCTCCTGAACCACCACCACGGGCACATCATTCTTCACCGCCCCGGCAGGACGGACCAGAAGCACCTGCTTGCGGTAGAGTTCCGGCAACGAGGCGAACCGCCCGTTGAAGTTGCGCGCTATGTGGCAGTAGTTCCTTATATATACCAACAGCAATGACAATGCCGCGTCCATATCGCCGCTATCCTCTATCCGGTCGAGGTAGTAACCGGTGTGTTCCTGTATGTAGCCGATGGTGCGTAGCATCCGGTAGCCGCTTCGTTCGTGGGTTTCATTCTCTGCAGGCAGTGCCTTTTCCAGTTGATCTTTTATCAGGCGGGCAACCTGTGCGGACGGGCTTTCGTTCTTTTCAACCGTCCAATTCCTGCTGAGGTAGTTTGACAGACGGTCTATCCATCCGCCAAACTTTTGCAGCAGCAGGTGGGCAGAGGCGGGAGTTTTTTCCTGCATCACCTCCACCAGCACGGTCAGCACCTGGTTGGCATACAGTTCTCCAAGCGTGCCTTCGGTATCGTTTTCGCGGTAACGGATGTTGCCGCTTGCTTCTCCGAGGCGGCACAGTTCCTGCTGCCAGTCGCATTCCAGTGCCGGGAAGTCATCCAGCCGGGCACGGTCTGTTTCGTAATCGGTGCGGAGCATGCCGCTATGTCTGCCATTCGTTGCCATTGTCTGTCTATCGTTTTTTTAATGTTTATACTTGCCTATCGGGAAAAAGAAACCGCCTTCCTCTTGCTTGGTTTGTAGCAAAAGGAAGGCGGAATAATGGAGAAAGATTGATAGTAGGCCTTTACAGGGGAGGTTCAGTTGCGTTCCACTCCTGTAGCAGTTCGTCGGCTAGATATTCATCACTCAAGCAGTGCATATCAGCCACTCCCTCGCTCATCAAGCGATACGTGTCCGAAGCATAGAAAAACCCGAGTGCATCTTCATAAGGCAGATGCACTTGTTCGGCAAATAACCGGACTATCCGTGCGTATTTCATTTGGAGAATCGTCTTATCTGCTTGCATTGTCAATTCCTCCTGTTGTTATTTCCTCTGCTCCGATGAAGTGCAGATGATGGTTTATGACGTCTTGGTTCAAGATGCACAACTGATGGTTGGGGTGCTCGAAGGACAACCGCCCCAAAGCATCTTCTCTACTCATCGCTCCGGCAAAATAGAGGTCGATTGTATTGAAAACCTTGTCATCGGCTATGCCTCCCACTACGACGTCGAACGGATTGTCCTGCGTTCCTTTGCGGCATTTCCCTACGTAGTCCAGCCACTCGGAATCGTAGCATTTGAACTCCTTTACCGTATGCTCCGCCAGTTCGTCGTCCAGCAGATATTCGTTTATATAGGCTTTCCGTCCCCTGAGCAGGAAACGCATGGCATATTTCCGGGCTTGGTCGTACAAGGCAGTCAGGTAAAAGCCTTTTCCGAAGTCCAGATGCTCGCGCGAATGGTGCACGTCCGGCTGTTCGATAACGAGGGGCGATGCGTGATACAATTTCATATCAGTACTCCTTTCTCTTTCATACACTCTATGAGGTCTTCCACGATGTATTCCTTGCTGAATGTGTGGAGCACCTCATAGCCGGGTAGCAGATAGTTGGTCAGAATGCCGGATGTGCGTAGAAGGGTGTACACTTTCCCGGCACTTATTTTCAATGCGTCGGCAAGGCTGCCTACACAGAACGTCGTAAAGTTTAATTGCTCAAAATTCATGTCAATCTGATCTTGTTGGTTTACAATGATTTCTGTTCATCGCAAAAATAGTATTTATTCTCCAAAGGGCAAACGGCTTATGCCGTTTTCTCCCATTATTCCTTTTCCAAATATGTCAAAGAGCGTTTTTCTTTTCGTCCGATCGGATTTGTAATCCGCCGGAACTGTATTTATACATGCCTATCGGGAAACAAACGTCCCGCCCTTCTCCAACAAAAGGAGAAAGGCGGGACGAGAAACTTTCTTTCGTATGCCGAAGCCTTACAGCAGGGCGGCGTATTTGCGTATCTGGTTCAAACGTTCCATGAGCGTCTGGTCACCCATCGCTTGCTGCATATTGTATTTCAGTTGCAGTCTCATCAGCGAATCGGCGGGTATATCTAGTGCCGCCTCAAACATCATGGCGGTGGCGGTGGTCAGCGTGCGCCGTCCGTTCAGCAGGTCGTTGAGAGCTTTGTAGGAGATGCCCATTTGCTCTGCCAGTTTCCGTTGTGAAATCTTGCGATATTCTATTTCATCCTTCAGCACTTCGCCGGGATGAGTTGGAGTATATCCGAATTTTACAGTTGCCATATCTGTTGTTTATTTATAATGATTAGACAATTCTATAACGTTGCACACGGTGACCACAATCTCAGAAACCACTTTGGTAGTTCTGAATTCGATGCGATACTGGTCGTTCACCCTTACCGATTCCAGACCTGCTTTGTCACCGACAAGCACCTCGTAGTGCAACGAGTGGTATCTGAAAAGGTCTTCCACAACCGATATCGACTCCAGTAAGTCTATCGTCTTACGGTATTTGGTAACAACCGGGGGCTGAAAACGATGTTTTTTATCGGAAGTCTTTCCTTTGAGGTATAGTTCTTCCAAATATTCCTTCTCAAACTTAATCTCCATGTGTCAATTCTTATCTTTAGCCTTAGCAAAGGTAACACAAAGTCTTCCAAGTCCACAATCTTTGAGGACTTTTTTTGAAAGTTTCTCGTTTCCCAATATGTCAAAGAGCATTTTTCCTTTCGTTCCATCGGATTTGCAATCCGATGGCCTCGTCATCTAACGATAGCCTTGATAGGCCATCGCCAGCTTCCTATCGTAACTATTCTGTGCATAGGCAGGGCCGTTGTAGCGTTTGGCAAAACCCGCCCAGTCCTTGGCTTGGAGTGCACGTTGCATTCCCGCCTGCTGGATGAAACGGGCGGAAAGGAGCAGTTGCTTTAGCTCGCTTTCGCACATGGCGTTGACGAAACTCTCCACACTCTTTTCACCGCAGGCGGCATAGTTGAATCCCATGATCTGAAACATACCCCAGCTTGCCGATGCGTCTGCCGCTTCACGGTTTATCCGGCGTGCCTGTTCTAGGCGGTCGTACTCACCCATGCCACCCTTGTAGTGCCCTTGTTCCCACTTGGGGTAGAGGATGTTTTCATTGCCTGCCACGTGGCTTTCGGGGGCGATACCTCTTCGCTTCAGTTGGTTCCAGAAGATGTGTCCTTCGAAAAGGATGGCGGGCTTGCCCGGAGCGAAAAAGCCGCCCCTGCCGCCGGTCTCCACCTTCTGAACGGCTTTCAGCACAGCCGGCTCGCAATCCAACAGGCGGGCAACAAGGGCGAAGTCTTCCTCCGTCAGCCGTCCGTCCACCCGGTGCCCAACGAGCAGCAACGCTTCCCAACTGCGATAGCTCACAATGCCGTCGGCATCCAGTTGATGCTTCTTTTGGAAATCAATGACGGCGTCTTTCATTTCTTGAGTGAATACCCGGCTTTCTGCCACCCGATAGCCGTCCTGCACCAATGCTTGTTGCAGGAGGACGGTTTCTTCGCCTTCATGGCCTAACTTGATTGTTTTCATAAGTCGATTACTTTTTTTAATGTATAATTTTTAATCTATTTGTTCTTTGTTCAATCGGTGTCGGGCAATATACCTAAACACATTTTATAGGAATGAATTGTGTCTATATTATATTCGTCAATGCCTGCCTCTTCAATATCATGTAATTCTTCTTCCATACTCTTAGGACTACTATCCAACTCTAGTCCTTTCATTCCTAATGAAACTTTATTAGGAGTCATAAGTTGTGGGTTAGCAACATAATGAGTCAAATATTCCCACAAATCCTTTCCATCCTTGCTCAATAGAGATGGAATAATTTCGTCAATTGCATGTTTTTTTGCATCGTTACCTTGATCTATAGCCAAACGAATTCTATAAAAAGCAAAAGATACATAATTGGATAGTAATCCTTGCATTCGCGTATCTATATTGGGGCTATTTTCTATTCCTGAAGCAAATATTTTATGTGGTGTTGGTTCTGTTAATTTCATTTTATCTTTAGACTCTTGAGTATCTTTAGTTAAATCTCCCCCCATTATTATTGCGTGAGCTTTTACCATTTTTTTAAAAGGAAATCGTAATCTACGACCACTTCCGTCTCGAACACCTCTTCCTCCTACTATTCCACCTTCAGTCGAAGGGTTTTGAAATCGTGTACCCGTATTGAATTTCGAATCTTTATGCTCAATAAAAGAATAAAAATATCCACTTGTTTTATGTATTACAGTATCACAAAACATTGATTTTCCTTCGAGTTTAGGATTCAAATCCCGTCTCACAGAATATGATTGCAATTCTTTAGTTCTCAATATTTCATCCTCATTTTTGGCATTAAAATACCAACTTGCTACAAGATCATTTCTCATTGCTAAAACTTTCTCTAATACATGATTATAACATGAAGAATATAAACCATCAATATATTCAATCTCATGTACGAAATCGCGAAAATTTACATTTTTATATTGTTCTTGCAAATACTTCCCTTTTTTCAATTCTCCATCAGCTTTTGCCATATTATCTAAACGCCATCGTTCTCGTAATACTTCCACAGCCTCTTTATTAGACACTCCGCTTAAATAAGTTGCTTGATTATCAAAAGACATTCGTGTATCAGTTAATATTCTATTCTCTCTTATTTTATTGTTAACCTCATCCTGACTAATTCCATCTATTTCAGCCAAAACCTTGGTGATATTTACACGTGATGCTTTTTCATATTTATAAAACTCCATAGCCTTATTATGCATAGCTTTGATAACATATGACATATCCATATTCTTATCACCAAGTTGATACGTGCGATACAATGTATCAGCGAATATTTGTCCATTTTTCAATTTCAAGTCAATTTTTTTTTCGATTTCTTTGCGAATTAGTTCTGGATTGATTAAGGCTATACTGCCCATATAAAACTTACGTTGTATCATATTCTTATGGGATATATTTCTTTCATCCCTCATCTTCACCCTCTGTCGTACCCCATTTTCCACCTGCCGGGTAATATAACTTTGTTGCTGCACTACCGCACTCTCCCGATTATCCTCAAACCGTAACTGCTGCGTGCCTTTCCCTTCCGTCTGCTGGAACATCCGTGAGGGGGTATCTTTAGCTTGTTTCTCTGTATGCATACTTACTTCATTTAAAGTTGTTGTTACTAATTAGGGGTTCTGTTTCAGTTTCGGTCGGAGTCGGATTGAAAATCCTGATACTCAGAACCAGCGGATTGCAAATCCGCCGGACGGAGATTTTCCCGAAACATCAATTCTCCGTAACATTGGCATTATTTCTATCGATGGTTACCTTTCCTGTGGGTTTAGTTGTTTTACATGCACCGATTGAGGATGGTGAATCGAGGCCTTTGGTTGCTACAATCGTACCACCAGTGATGGTGATGTCATTGCATGCACCATCATCGCCACAGCCTATGCCCGGTGACCCTCCTCCGCCGTATGCCTTGATGTCGCCGCCTGTGATGATAATGTCTCCACAAGGCCCGCTATTACTCCCGCCTATACCGGCAGAATAACCTCCTCCCCATGATTCAATGATACCTCCATTAATGGTGATTGTTCCACATCTTTTGTCCCAACCGGCACTGCCGATGCCTGTGCTTTCTTCCACTCCATCCTTATTAGCAATGATGTGACCTCCATTGATGGTGATATTTGCATTCTCGATTGCACCAATTCCGGCTCCCTGCATATGTCCATTTCCTTTGACTGTAAGGGAAGAATTGTCATCACCATTGATGGTCAACGTACCTGCATTAACACAAATTCCGATATTTGTACTATTTATGGAATTAGCACCGTTCAAGGTAATTGTGGCATCGCCCTTACAAGTTATAGCGTCACCATTTGAATTGAGTACAACATTATCCAATGTCAACTTGGCTCCACTTTCCATCGTTATCTGCAAATCTTTAGATTGTCCTTTTCCTTTAAGAAGGATGTTACCGCTGACTGTGTATTTTGTGCCGCTAATATCTGATACATTGACTTCCTTTGCTTTTTCATTGACAGTCAATGTGATGATATGCAATTGCGCAGCCTGTGTTGTTACTTTACTAGTGGAACATTTCAACGTTTTGCCTTCTATAATCAACTGAAAAGCATCTTGACTCAGCACAAGATTCGGAGTAACATTCACCTCATAGCAAACTTTACTATTATAGGTCGTTTTGCGCATGGGGATATAGCTTGTCGTACTTCCTGCCGTCACTTCTCCTTTGTTGTTCGTACATGTAGTAGGCGCAAGAATACTGACCGCCGCGTTCGATATCCCTGCGATGCTTTGGTCTGAAAATACTACCCGTACTTTGGCAAGCTGGTGGGCAAACGGCAATGCTACGGGGTTTTTGTAGCTGACGCCTGTTGCTGTGGCTTTCAGCACATACTTCAAGTCGCTGCTTTGGTTTGCAAGGTCCACAATATCGGTTGTGGGATACCAGGCGGTGATGGTAGATGTTCCGTTGGTTTTCCAAAAGAGTTTCGGGCTGGAAGCTGTTACCTGTCCGCTGGCATTTAATGTGCAGGTGGTTTCCGCATCATTACCGTTGCCTGTAATTTTCACCTTTATTTGGTCTCCGTTAGTCCATGCGCTATTCGTGCCGTTTGAATTTTCCGACACACGTGTTTGCGCCTCATCACCCGTTTGTGTGGCGGTAAGCGTCAGGGGGTATCGGCCTTCGGGTAAATCCTGCACCGTGCCGTCCATCAGTTCATCGCCGGTGCAGGCGGCAAGTGCCAGCAACAGGAGCATCGGGGCAAGGCTGCTGCCTCGCCTGCGGAATGGGGATAGAAATGTTTTCTTGTTCATATCGCTTATTTTTAAGTTTCTAAATTCTTAAAGCAATAAGCGTTCGGGATGAAAGGTCGGGGTGTTAGGGGGAGGGAGAAACGGCGGATTACAAATCCGCCGGGACGGGCGATTTTACTGATTCATTCCGTTTGAGTCTGCGTATATCGTAAACAGACGCAAGGTAATCTCTATGTTGCTGCTCCATACCGATTATATTTTCAGCATTTTCATTGCAGCTTCATAGTTCTTCAATCTTTCTTCTCTCTGCTCTTTCGCTTCTCCAATCTCCTAACACTCAATCTTTCAAAGAACGCTTGTCACTTCTGTTTTCTATTTCGTGCCACCGGCAGCGGCGAAGCTGCCAGCGTGCTACCTTATCAGGGGTTGCCTGCTTCCGGGCTCAACGCACTAAAGTGCCCGGCGATGGCTGGGGCGTTAGCCTTCCTTTACCTACTTACATTTGTCCCTTCGTCGAGGTAGAACGGATAGACCATGTTGTTGCGGTTGTTGGTGCGGATGATGGTGTAGGTGAGATGGATCAGCAACACGCCTATCTGCTGCTGCATCTCGAACGACACGTCTTCGAGCGTGATGCGCGGCTCGAAAAGGATGATCGCACGGGCAATGTCGTTCCGCATACTAATGGTGGTCTCCGTGGTTATCGGCTCGAAGGTGTAGCGGCGCAGGGGGCAGCCGTAGTCGTAACGGTTGACACGCTCGCCGGGCGAGGTGCTTAATAGCAGGAACAAGCTCTCTTCAATGTCCTGCTCATCGGTGCACATCCGTACCCCTCCGTCATCAATATTGGGCGGAAAGCTCCAATCCCTGCCGAGGAATGCTTCGTTGCGTAATTTGGTTTTCCGTTCGCTCATAGCTGTTTATCCTCCTATCATTACCGTAGGACATCCGGCAACTATCGTTCCGCCATGCGCGGTACTGTCGCCCATGCGGGCGGCGGGTTTGCCGCCTATCATTACGGTGGACGAGCCTTTTATTATTGTATCGGGCGGACCGACACATACGCACATATCACCCACTACCGCTGCCGGTATTTTTCCTATCATTACAGTCGGTGCACCCGGACCGATTACCGGGCCGCCCACGTGCGGTATCGGCGAGGGAAACGCCGGGGTCTGCATGGGACAGGTGTGCATATCAGTTAGTCTTGCTGCTGGAGGCATAATTTTCAAATTAAAAGTTAATAATTAAATTCCGTTTCTTTATTGTCAATTGCCAACTAGTTTATCATGACCATTGCACCTTTTACGATGGTTTGACCGCTTGCTGAGAGTTCAGCTGAGGCATTGCCCTTGACGGTTGCGTGTGTCTGTGCCTTTACTGTCACGTTCATTCCTTCTAGGCTGACGTCTTGCTTGGCGGTTCCGCTGAGCTTCATGGTGGCATCCATCGTGATGTTGCCTTTGGCTTTCAGTGTGATGTCTTTTGCCGATGAAAGGGAAATACCGTTGCTGTCCATCTTGATTTCGTTCTTGTTCTGGTCGGTCAGCTTGATATACTTACCGTCATCGCTTATTTCCACCGTGTTCTTTCCGGGAGTGGCTACCGTTATCACCTTCTTTTCCTCATCGAACTCGATACGCATCTTCTCGCGGGTGACGATGGCTTTCGTGTTGTTCTTCGCTTCGTACTGGTAGGGCGGCTTGTGCTTTTCGCCATAGAGCGAACCGAGTATCACGGGATGGGCAGGGTCTTGGTTTATGAAGCCTACAAGCACCTCGTCTCCCGGTTCGGGCAGGAAGAAGGTGCCCATGCCGCTGGTGGCGTACAGGGTGGAGAGACGTGCCCAGAGCAGTTGGCTGCTTCCGTCCATCCACGGTAGTTCCACCTGTATGCGCTGTTCTTTAAGCGGGTCGCCGTCCAGTTTCTTCACCACTGCCGCATGGAGTCCCTGCAAGCCGGGCAGAAAGCCGGATGCGGAGGGAGAGACGACATTGGCTTCGTCGGTGATGCAAAACGGAGAGACACCTGCGCCGGCTTCGGTGGTCCACTCGTTGTCGGTTATCGTATGCGTCACCGATCCTACGAACATATTGCCGTTGAACCGTTTGCCCAACCCTTTCAGTTCGATGATGCAGCCGGGTTTCACCTTTGCCGAACCGTAGAAACTGACAGAGCCTTGATAGCGCGCCAGTCCTGTCCTCAGTGCCATGCCGTCCGCCCATTGCTTCAACGCCTGTTCATCGGTAGGTGCATCGGTCTGGAGCAGCATACTGCCGCCGGAGGCTATGTTTCTGGACTGGAGGTCGCCTTGCTTGTTGAGCGAGGGCGATGCGGCGGACACCTTCACCGCTTTCTGTGTCTTGGGGCTCCACGAAACAGCTTCGTACTGGGTGAACTGGTCATCGGACGAGAGTTCAAGGTCGAAGGAAATGATGTCCGTACCGAATGTGACGGTATGCACAGGCGAGGCGCCCACATCGGGTTTCTTCACCTTTATCTTGCTGCCGTCGGTGAAGACAAACAGCCCGTTAGCATCGGCACGCGAAAGGATAAAGTCCCAATCGGAACAATAATACTGCACGAGCGTGGGGTGCTCGTAAGGGGTAGCATCCACTTCTACGCTGCCACAGGCGGAGAGCGTTTTTTGGATGATGTCGCAGTCTTTCTTCTTCTCGAAGATGTGGTTCTTGCGTCCCTGTGTGGCAGGATAAGCATTGTCGCGGCACTCTACCACCATATAGGAACGAGCGTCTTTCTCCGTGAGGATGCGCAGCCCGATAATGCTGCCCTCGAAAAGCGTTTCTTCCTTGTCGGTGCCACCGGCATCCAGACGGATGGTGTTGCCCGGTTTGAACAGGTTGTCGTCGCTTTCGTCGAAAGTCTGATTGTCCATACTTCCGGCATTGAACTTAAGTGTAGCTTTGCCGATACGGTTCAGTTCCAACCGCACCGATGCGGACACCAGCGAAAAGGTGTCGCCCAGCTTGCTGCCGTTGCAATAAACGGTACAGGCAAGCACCTGGTCTTTGTTTACAGAAGGTGAATCTGCCATCTATTTATTCTTTTTTTAGTCTCGGCATCAGCAGTGTCGTACCTGCGGGTATGTTTCTGTAGCTGTCGAAGTTGTTAAACCTGGCAACTTCGCCCACAAGGAGCGGGTCGCCGTATATTTCATCACAGAGAGCGGCAAGTGTTTGCCCCTCTTTCAGGGTGACCAGCCGTGATACGTCAGGCGAGCGTTTGGAGAAGTGTTTCTTCTCTTCTTTCTGGCTGCAATATCCCGTCAGCGTCACCTTCAATTCCGCCCGTAGCGGTATTCCTTCAGGGTCGAACAGGGTGTACTCCGTTTCCAGCGTTTTCAGCTGGCCAAAGAACAGGATGTCGCCATATTCAACCTTGACGAACGAGGGACGGTGCCCCTCGGTATTATAGTCGTAGAGCCGGGCTTCAATCTCGTCCACCACGCTGTGGACGGGCTTCTTCTCGTCATCGTCCTCCATCGCGTTGGTCATGTCGAGCAGGCATTCGAACGAGAGGGTCTCCGGCTGATAACGCACATAGGCGTTAGATCCGTTCAGGCTGCCCAGTTGCTTGTCCTCCGCATAGCGGATTCCTTTTCCGAGCTTCAATTTTGCCGGATTAATGGGAAGCTCCAGCGCCGGTTTGCTCTCGGTGTTGAAATTCCCATCCGTATAGGCAGTTATGATCATCTTTCCCATATCGCAATATATTTTTTATTTCGGACTTATATCACCTTTCCCTTCTCCGACTTCGCGTGGCAGGCTGTCTGTTCCTGTTGTTTTCGGAAAGTTTGCCCAACACGCGGTTTTCTATCTTACGGACGATTTCGTCCGATACTTCCACATCCATGATCCGTTTCTCTACCACGGTACGGATGTGCATTTCTTTAATCACTATCGGCATAGGCACTATCTATTTCACATAATCTATCCGGTTGCATCCCATGACTACTGTTTCCATAGCCAATGCGCTCTTATCCGATGCAAGCCCGCTTAGCGTCCACTGGGTAGGATACGCATGCGAACAATTCCACGCCGCCAATGGATTGCCATCCTTATCCAGCAGTTTAATAATCATGTCGTACGGAATCATCCTCTTGCCCTTGTCCGCTTTGAGGCATTCATAAATCCATTTTCGGAAGGGGTCATCCTGTATAGGACGCTTGAGTGTAATCTTGCCATACTTTACTCCGCCGGGCATCGTTACAAATATACCGGTATCGGTTAGCTTATCGTTTCCGGTAAGTTGCATATCCAAACCGGACACTTCCGTAAATGAGGTCTGGAAGCGGTCGAACTTGCTCTGAAATTCCACCCGGAAGTAGAACGTCACAGGAAGAGCCCAGTCGGATGCAGCATTACCGGTCATCTTATTATCACTTTACATTGACGCCTTCGTGTGCCAGCACCAACGTCTCTATGGCGCTTGTATTACCATCAGCCTTGAAGCCTTCTACCGTGATTTTCTTCGGCCATGCGTTCACCACCTCCCATGTCTTCACGGGACTGCCCGATTCGTCGAGCAGGCTGACGGTGACTGTTTCGCGCTGGATGGTATTCAGCTTGACCTTATTAATCCAATCCCACATCGCCTTGTCGTCTTTGAAGATGCCCTTCTTCAATGTCACATCACCGGCCTTTCTCAGCCCCGGCATTTTCTGCTTGGTAAATACCGGACTGTCACCGGCACGGTACTCAATGGCATCATATTCCATCTCAAGTCCCGACACTTCGCTGCATGACATATCTCCTACATTCGTAACGGAGATTTTGAAATAAAAACTCGGTAACGGCCATGCTTGTGTGCTTGCACTCTGTGCTGTTCCATTATCTGCCATAATATTCTAATTTTAATTGTTAACTTTAAATTATTATCAACTCTTCTGCATTTGCTGCTGGAATGTAATTTCAATGAATTCTGCCGGACGGCTGACAGCTACCAGCACCGTGATACACATGATACCATCCAGGATGTCATCGCCTGTCATTGTATCGCCCAAACCTACGTGTACCTCGAAAGCGTCTTCCGGTGTTGCTCCTGCCAGTCCGCCACGTTTCCACACGCTACGCAGGAAATTCTCTATCATGCACTTCATGTTAATCCATGTGCCGGCATCGTTCGGTTCGAACACGTAGGCACGAGCGGCATTTTTCACCGACTGTTCCAGATAAATCATTGTGCGGCGTACATTAACATACCGCCAATCCTGTGAGTTACCGTCCATGGTACGTGCTCCCCACACCTTGATGCCTTCACCGGGGAAGGTACGGATGGCATTCACAGCCTTGCCACTCATTGGCATGTTTAACTCCTCCTGTTCGTAGTTGTTGATACTTTCCGAAGGTTTCACTACGGAATTGATCGTCACGTTGGCGGGGGCTTTCCATACACCGCGTGAGTTGTCTACCGAGCAATATACGCCCGCCATCGCTGCCGACGGGGAGAGACGGTTTAGATCTTCCTTGACTGCCTTTATAAGCTGCTGGTAAACTGTAGAGTTTTGCAACAGGGCCTGATGTGCCTCTTTTGTCATTTTCCCGATTTCTTCTGTCTTGAGAAAAGAAGAAGTAAAGGAGTCTATCAGTGTCTGGGCCCAACCAATATGTGTAATGAATTCGGCAACATCCTTCTTTACCACAATCATGCTTTCCGTAATGTCTGTATCAGAGAGGACGGAAGTATTTAAATAAGGATAATAGGCTGCTGCGTAAGAGGGGGAATCGGTACTGAAACCATTTCGGAATTTCTCTACGTAGTCTGTTTTTTCTGTCGGATCATCGGGATATTTATTGATGAACACATCCAGGATGGAGAAACGGCTCTGCATCTTGCTGCAATGTTCCACCATCTTCTGTTGCAGGGCATAGCAGTCTGTATCCTTTAGGTTGACCGCTTCGGGGATGACTATCATGGTAGGCTCCGCCTCTTTTTCCAGCGGTGCGAAGGCCGTTTCAAAATCCTTTACCTTGAACTCAGTATTGTAATCGCCTACCGACACAACGTAGCATGGACCACCGCCATTGGCAAAGAACAGCAGCATGTGCAGGTAGAGCGTGTAGTCGTTCTTGACTTGGATGGTGAAGGTTAACTTGCTTGGCTCGGTCTTCAATTTGAAAGAATTTCCGGAATCTTTGGGTGCTGGGGCAGGGTCAGGAGACGGATTAGGATCAGGTGTCGGAGCAGGATCAGGAGTGGTCTCTGCACTGATGGTATATTTCGGGGTATTCATTCCTCCGAAATATTGAATAAATTCCGTCATGGAAGTAATCTTCCACGGTTTACCTGTCAGGTCTTCCGTTCCATTCTTCGCATTTTCGGTATAGCCGATAAAGGCAGGCACGGCAGTTTCCACTTCCACTACAGAATTTGGAAAGGCGTTTTTCTCTACGATGTAAACGCCGGGGGTCTTGTATTTGCCCATAGTTTTTTAATTTAAATTTAACGATCTATTTAGTATGTCTCAGATTTCAATTATTCTTCTTTAATATAGTATACCTCTCTTAAGGTATACGGAGAATCCGACTGGAATTTCCCTATCTGTGGCGGTGAGATGAACCGGCTTTCCAGCGTCCTGCCGACGTAAAGCTGCATCGGCATGTCGTATCGTTCCTTCGCCTTGATCCGCTCTGTAGAGACAAGTCTCCAGACATTAGTCCCCAGGCTTGTTTTCTCACACTTTTCCGGTGGCCCGAAAGCCACTATGTTGTTGCGAGTCCGCAGACTAAGGTCTTTTCCCCTCATGTCATTTTCATCCTTGAATACGCACAGATATTCCCAATAGTAAGTGCAGGGATAAAACCGGATGGTTAATTTCGGGCAACAGATTTCCTGCAACTGCCGTATTTCCTGTTTTATGGTTTCGAACTGCGCACCGGTTTCATCCCGCACATCTTCATTTTCCAATTGTTCCACCTTCGTATGGAGCATTCGCAACCTTTCCGACGCTGTTTCCGCAGGTTTCAGAACAATCCGGCAGAACTCATTATTCAGCTTCTGGCCGTTCGTTTCCTTGCTCCATACAAAGTCGGCATTCACTTCCACCAGTCCGTTTTCCACATTGAATTTGTAAAGGCTGTCGAGGTCATATCCGTTTTTCTCTATCTGTTGCAGGAAATTAGGGTCCTTCATCGTCATAGATAACTCCAGTACATCCTTATTCGTAAATCCGGATGCATCATCGGACATGATCCATTGCCACTCGTTCCCACGGCTTTGTCTAAACATCGCTCCCCGCTGTTTCATCAGCTTCTTGGTTTCAGGTGTCGGTTCCAGACCCACAAAGCTGTTTTCGGGCGGATTGTAGTAATGGTGTTCGATACGTATGGTGGCTATGGCTATATATTGGTTCATCATTTGTTTTTCTCCTTTCTATTTTGTTACACTGATGGATGCTTCGCGGGCGATGCCACCGCTGCTGACGGCTTCCTGCGCATCTATTGTCAGCCTGCGCAGCTTGCACATCACCGACGGATAGTATTGTCCGCCCAGCGTAGTCCAGATATTATTAATGTCCTGTGCCGAGAGTGTGACGACTTCTACGGTATATTTCTGTCCGTCCAGTTCAAAACAGGGATGCGACTGGATGAAAAGTAGCGATTCGGACAGAACGGAAAGCGACTCGGCATATCGCTTTTCGTCATATACGGCTGCAAGCATCAGGTCGAGGTTCAGCAATAGCGGCGCAAACGTCCGCGTATACTCCGAACTGTTACGGTTGATGCCTGCCGAGATGCCTCCTGCCGTTTCACGTTCAATATTGACAAGCGAAACAATCAGTTTGCAAGGTTTCTCGTCCGCACTGCTACCGATGAATCCCACATCTGCTATACCTTCGGGCTGCGGGAACTTATGGCGCAAATATTCGTCCAAACGGGCGGCGTAATATGTCAGGATACGTTTTATCATATGTCAATCAATACTTTCATGGCTTAATTCTTTAAATTGGTTAATACATTTGTTTTGTATTTCAACTTCCTGCCCGGCAAATGACGCTGCCGGGCAGGAAAGTTCATTTACTTTTTATTGCATTTCGGCACTACCGCTACCACTTGCACCATTATTCCATCCGGCAATGGTACAGCCGCTGACCTCCAAACCGGTCTTTTTCATGGTGATGGTGTAGGTATAGGAGGTACCGGCATCAAGTAGTGCAGGGTAAATGTCTGTATTATTGGTATAAGTTTGATCTTCGATGGTTGCGCTGAAAGCTAATGCATCAGTTAATGTTTGTGGATAAAGAATCATGGTGTAGGTACGGGTATTTGCCGGAGAACTGTCCACGTAGTAATTGTTGGTGATGTTCCAGTCAGTCACAGCGGCTTCAGTTGCTGCTTTGGCTTCTCCATTCGTTACATTAAATGTACCGGTATGTATTAGTCCTCCCAGTTTGTAAGTACCGTTTTTCACTTGGTCGGCTGTGAACCCGTCGTCAGTGGAGGTTTGCAATACCAATATTAAACGGGCCATTTTATGTTGGAATTGATAACTATCCTTAAACTCCACTGTTGGAGTGCTTTTTGATGCCGTTGCACCGCTGGCAAAAAGGTAATCGAATGTTTCCTGCATTGCTTGGCTGGTTTGGTCTTTCGTATCCACCCCGGTAACGATTCCGTCTGTTCCGGGTAGCGTGGCGGCATTAGTCGATGGCTGATACGGGCTGTAAGCTGCAAAAGTAACTGTTTCAGAGCCATCCTGAAAGAAGATGCCTTGTCCGGTTACTGTTGGCTCAAATGAACCGGTAGTGCCGAGATTTTTCACATTATACTTCACATTCTTGTACAAGCCTTCCATACCACTGCTTCCCGCACTTGTCACCATTACTCCAATAGTGTTACCCGCCTTCCATTCCTGGTCGATGGCACGTGTCTTCGGGCCGTCAATTCCTGCTGTGATCCGCGCTTCCACCGGACCATTGTTCACTTCATTCTCGTCGTTACTGCAAGCTGCCAATAGCGTGACGGTGGTTGCAATCATAAATAACTTTGCTTTCATATAGCTTCAATTTCTATTATTAATTAAGATTTTGTTCGTTTAATTGGCGTCCACTGTGCCGCCCGCCTGCTCATCCCATGCTTTAATCTCTCCGGTCACTTCCACTCCCGTGCGGTTCAGTTTTACGGTGTAGGTGTACTTGCTCCCGGCTGTGAGTACCTTTTTCATCTTCCACGTGAAGGGGGCATCGTGCCCATTGTTCAGGTCGAACTCGAAGGTACGGCTGGTAGCGGCATCGGGCAACAAGATGGCTTCGTAGATATAGGTATCAGCCTGCTTGAAGAGAGTAATGTCGGCAGAATTTGCGGCATCAGCTTTCAGTATGCCTGCGGTAAGGTTGAAGGTGGAGGTGGTGTTCTGAGCGTTCACTTTTACCGTCAGTCCGCTTATGTCACCTGCGCTGACTCCCGTTCCGGGTTCTACGGTCAGTATCACCTTGCAAAGCTGGTGCTTGAAGTGGAGGGCGGCAGTCTTGTCCGTCTTCTTCTTCCCTTTTACACCGTTGGAATATAGCAGGTCGAGGGCTTCTTGATTAGCCTGTGAGGCCACGTTGATGGCGTAAAGATAATGCGTCGTAGTTTCCTCTTTTGTAACGCTTCCCTGCGGGTAGTAAGCATAGAAATCCACCTTACTGTCATCCATCGGGTAGTAGATGGTGGTACCATCGGGGGTGAAGGCTCCGGAAGTGGAAGTTGCATCCACCACATAGCGGATGTTTTCCGCTCCTTCACTGATATACTTTGGCACGAGCGATTCTCCGGTTTTCACCATAAAGATACCGATGGCGTCCGTTGCTGACCAGGTCTGGTCGATGGCACGGGTTTCCGTTACTCCCACGGAAGCGCGAAATTCTACCGGTACGGGGCCATCTGTCCCATCCACCAGTTCATTCTCATTGTTGCTGCAAGCGGCAAATATCAGTGCCGCAGTTGCTATAATTAGATAATTTTTCATCGTTTTCATAATAGCTTTTCTAATTTTTGGTCTTATTCGGCACTGCCGGATTCGCCCTCTCCGTTGCCTTTGTTCCAATCCTCAATGGTTGCCGTCACGTCAAAGCTTGTGCGGTTGATGGTGATATCATAAATATTCTTGTCACCTTGTTCGAAAGTTTTGTTGTCGGGTATATCCCACCGGAATACTTCTCCCGTTTCGGCGAGCGTGAAGACAAGCTGTCTTCCTGCCACGATGGGGTTGATGCCTTCCGTTCCGGTAGTAGGAATCAGAATGGCATCAGCAGTAGTTCCGTCTGCTGCTGTACGGAGAGTGACGGCTTTTATAGGTTCCGAAGCCACGCCGAAAACTTCAAACAAGGGGTCGTAGCTCCCTTCCGTTCGCTGGTTGGTAATCTCCACTTTCAATCCTTTGAGGTCTTCGGGGGAGATGCCGTTGCCGGCGATAATGGTCAGACTGAGCTTAGTCAGGCGGTGGGTAAAGTTCAGAGACACATTGTTGTGTTCTTTGTCCACTGGTTTTTCTGCCGTACTCACAATCCGTGCCGTCATCAGGTCGATAGCCTGCTGGATGATCTGATCGTTGACATCGACCGGCAATGCACCATCAGTCAATATCGACTTAAAGGGGTAGTAGGCGAGAAAATCAACTTTATTTCCGTTGATGGGGAAGTAAATGGTTTGCCTTTCCGCCGGTTTGAATGCTTCGTTGCCCTCGGCAGTTACGTATTTGCGGTTTTCAGCACTTTCCGCTACTTTTACTGTTCCGGCATCTACCATGTAGATACCAATAGCGTCTCCTGCATCCCATGTCTTATCATGTGCACGTGTTTTCAGGTCGATACCACCGCTTATCAAAAGAGGTACGCGTGTGTCATTTTCGGCACCTGTATCTGCATGATCACTGCAACCTGCCAGTAGCACGGTTGCGGTTAAAGCCATTAATACTTGTTTTTTCATCCTGTCAAATCTTATTTATTATTATCAAATTTCTTAATGTATGTCTATATGTCCGTTGTCCACTACTGTCCAGCCCGTAATGGTTGCGCTCATTCCTGCTTCCGTAGGCAATTTCAGGTTGGTATCCAGTTGGAGCGGTTCCATCTCGGCATGACCGAAATTCTTCAGCATTTCGGTCAGGTCGGTGGTGATGGTATGTACATATCCGTCGGGCATCGTGATGGCGAGCGTCAGTGTTTGTCTCTCCCCGGTCATGGCTCCCAAAAGCTGTAGGGAGGCGGACAATACAGGTTGCTCTGCTGAGCGTATTCCTTTGCTGTTCGTCCCAATGGTGAAAGTGGGAACGATTGTTTTTCCTCCGGTTGCCGCAGCGGTTCCGCCCCGCAAATCGATGGCAGACAGAAGCCCCGTCAATGTGGCTGCGGTTTGGGTAATGCGGCCTTCGTCACCGGCTGTCAGTTTCAATGTTAATACGAGCGTGCGGATATGCTGTTGCATTACTGTAGTCACTTTTAATGTATCATCTGCTACGATATCCAAGTCTTTTGCTGCCGAGAACAGAAAGCCGGGCATCGGTTCCAGCGTGCCGTCAGCACGGGCGTTCACTGTGGCGATATCTCCGTCGATAGTTATCCCTTCCGTCTGGTGATAGACCAGCAGGTTTTGCTTGCCGGGGGCGAACAAGGTATTGACAACGTTCGTCTTACCGTTTACCGTCTGCTCTTTGTCGTCTATGCGTAGTACATAACTATCTGGCATGACGGCATCCGAAGAGCATCTCGTCCAGTCGGTGGTCACTTTCACTGCGCCCTTATTGGGATGTGGAGTGTTATACAAATCGTCTTTCACACAGCCTGTCAGTTGCAGTATTGTGAGTGCAAATATCAATAGTTTGCAGATATCGGTTAATTTTATTATTCGAATTGCACGTTTATCCGTGCGGTTATTCATTCTGTCCATGTGAACGGTATTTTTATCATTGATTAAACTTCCACACCAGCGTAACGCCGAGTTGGTTGATGCCCCAGTAGTTCTTGTCTGCGTTGCCTTGATGAACCCGTACATGGTCGATTACCTTTATAATAGCGCACTTCCGGAGACACTTTCCAAAGTGCGTAACGGCGGTTCTTGTTGTCCCACGACCACGAAGTCCATGAACCGTTCGCAAGGATACCGACATTCCGGTTGATGCGCCATTCGATACCGAGATCAGGGGTAAGCGTAGCCCAACGCAGCAGGTTGGCACGCAGGGAAAAGGCATAGGTGTCCGCCTTTACCACTTCCGATATCTTATTTTGCGCCGAAAGGGGCAAAGCAAGCATGAAGAAAAGTGGTATTAACAACATTCTTTTCATCATTGTATGTATGATTTGGATAAAATAAAAAGAGCTAATATTTCCAATATTGTTTACCATCCCGTTATGTGTTTTGAACTGTCTCTGGCGAAGGTAGGGAAAATATTTTTTACAGCAATAGATTAAATAGCTGTTGTTCGGTCATTTTGTCCAAAGGTTCGGTCGTTTTGTCCGTTCGTGTTAATTATCAGTGCTTTACAAAGTGGATTTGAAGTCGTTTGGAGTCATCTTGAATTTGCTTTTGAACATTCGGTTAAAGTTGGAAACGCTCGTTCCACACATATTTGCTATGGTAACAATGTTGTATTCAGGATTGGTTTTCAGCAATTCGGCAGCATATTCCATCCGTTTGTTGTTGAGGTAATCTACTACATTGGCACCTGTGTTCTGTTGCAGAATTCGGAGCAAGCGATTTTTATCAACTTTGATACATCTCATCAAATCATCGCGTGAGAAATCTTGCTGGGTAAATAGTTTGTCGGTTGTCACAATGCGGTCGAGCTGCCGGAACAAAACTGCATTTTTCTCCTCTTCCGGATCTTCCTGCTTGGAGTGTTCTGTCAGGCTTTCCATATCGGCAGTTTCTTCGCTTTCGGCAGGGAGGACTGTAGCCGGAGGAGTTACGGGAAGTGCTTCGGACGCATGAATCTCTTTTTCTTTGATGGCAGACAGTTCTTCCTCCACCTTGTGCAATTCTTTTTCCACTTTATGCAGTTCTTCCTCCGTCTTGTACAGTCTGTCTCTGTATGAAAGTAATTCCTGTATGGTGTTCACCATGCCGGAATTCTTATCACAGATGGTACGTGCATATTGCACCTTTCTCACAAACAATACGAGCAATACCAATAGTGCCACTCCGCAGCCGGCAAGCCATGCATTGCGCACTTTTACCCGTGCCGCCTGTTCAGCTGCTTCATCCTGGTGTTTGTGCGTTTCATAAATGGTAGCAAGCTCCAGAGCGGAGCTTTGCTGTTCGCGTACTTTCAGGCTGTCTGTCAACACAGATAGTTCTTCGAAACAGCGGGCGGCGGAAGGATAACTGCCTTTACTTGCGTAGGCTTTTCCCAGCGAACGCTTGATGGTCATCATGTGGTAGTTTATCGTATCTCCATGTGCACGCAGGAACGCTTCGCGGGCAGAATAGATTTTGATTACTTCGTCATACATCCGGCGGTCGGTCAGATAGGGAGCGATCAGGTAGTCGTCTTTGGTGTAACGTTTCCCTATCGATTTCCATTGCCGATATGCCTGGTCTGCTTCGTCTGTCTTCCCCAGCCGGGAGAAAAGGACTGCCCGGTGGGCATAGAGAGTCTTTAATTCTTTTTCCGTAAGGTCTTCGATGGCAGGTTCCTCTTCCGTCGAGCGGGTTACAACCTTCTCCAGCAGCTCAAGCGTTTCGAGCGCATCTTCATAACGTTTGTCACGTTGTTGCATGATGAACAGGGTATTGTAGTTGTAGCGCAGGTTGTCGTACTTATATTTATAGTCAGTCGTTTCCATCAGGCGGACGGCATCTTTTATCATCCGGTAGCCTTGGTCTTTGTCCTCCTGATAATAAATCATTTTGCCCATGTTGAACAAGGCTATTGACTGCATCGCCTTGTTGCCGCACGCCTCTGCCTTTTCCAACAGTTGCTTCACGTAGTCGGCCTTACGCGCTTCGTCGTGCAGGCAATCATAGCAGGAAATCATACGGTGCAGTTGCTCCATACATTCTGTATCGTCATTGCGGACCGAATCGCTTGCTAAAGCTCTTTCGTAAAAAGGCAGTGCTTCGTTGTATTTTCCATTGTTGAACAGCAGGTCACCCTGTGCAATATCCAGAACATGTTCCGGTGCCAGTTTCCGCTGTCGCATCTGGTTGATGATACGTGCCGCTTTCACCGTGTCGGAGAAGGTGTACTCGTAAATGTGGTCTTCGGTCAGCAGGCTGTCCGGTAACGTATACGTGTCTGTGGGTGTTTTCGCTTCGCCTAAACCGGCTGTTACAACCATCCACGTTAATAATATCATACGATGAAAGCTGTTCATTCTTAGGTTTCCTTTTGTTTTGTCATTGATTAGTATGTACAAAAATAGTATAAAATCATCGACAGGAAAGCCTTTTCCTGAAAAACTTTTTCTTTTTTATGTGGAGTGATGCGGAAGGAAACGATAGGTAATGTCCTCCATTGTCCCATTTACGATATGGTACAGACGCTGATTGGTTGTTTCAGACTTTAATCCGCCCAGAGTTTCTATGTAAGGTCCTAACTTTATATATTGGAAATAAGACACATTAAAATGATCCGGTAATTTCGATTTCCCAGAATACCAGCCGACTTTTACCGGAGCGATAGTCTGCCTGCTTAGATATTCAGCCAGCCGTTCTACTTCCGCAGGTGAAGCATCGCCACCCATAAAGCAGACGCACGTGACAGCCTTTCCGTACTTGTCGAGCAGTACGGAAAGGCTGTTTTCATTCAAGGGCTCTCCAACGTTCTCCATCAGGTAAGGACTATGGCAGCCTTTGCAGTGATTGGGGCAGTTGGAGAGATTGATAGCCAGCGTTACTTCGTCCGGTATCTCTTGAAATACAATATCGTAATCAGCGTATCGAAGCATAATATCTGAGGTCTGCCTCCTTTTGACGTGCCTGGGAGAAATTGCTGATACGTTTCATGTAGCCGATAACGCGGGTCAGATAGTCCACATCCTCGCTATGACATTCGGGACACTCGTGCAGATACCGTTTGTCGATGTGATGACATTTATTACATACGGTGTTCGGAATGTTGAATGTAAAGTAATTGCAGCCTTCGGTAGCAGCCACACGGAGTAATTGCCGGTATTGTTCTTTGCTAAGATGTTCTTCCAGGTTCATGTGCAGAGCAGAACCACCTGTCAGATGTTCGATATAGCGATGGCCATGCAGACGGAATTTATCAACGATGTTCAGCGATTGATCTTCTACGATATAGAAGTAACTGTTATAGCATTCGCGGTAAGTCTGGAATCCTGCTTCCTTGTCCCATTTCGCATGCTTCACTCCGACATTTTCGGCAGGAATCATTTCACAGTTGAACAGAATGTCTTTTGTACGGTATTTCTTGTTATATTTTTCAATCATGCCGAGAATTTCCTGTACAAAAGCTTCATATTTAGGATTATCATTAATGTCGATTCCCATGAACTGCGCGGCTTCCACCAGTCCGTTTACACCGATAGTAAGATACTGACGACTCATATTGATGTAACCGGCATCAAACAGCGGCAACATTCCTTTTGCCTGCAGTTGCTTCAGATTCTCATTATAGGCCAGTTGTACTTTATGAACCAGATCGACTACTTCTTCCAGAAAGAAAGGATAAAGCATGCCGGATTTTACAGCGTGCTGGATACAGCGGTTCAGATTGATGGTGAGCACACTTTTAGAACCGGTAGAAACTCCTCCGGCTCCCAGCGTATAACTGAAACCGTTGTCTTGTATCTCATTACGCAAGCGGCAGCAACTGCTCAAAGAATCGGCATTGTCGCTCATATAAGTAAAGAAGGAATGCCCCTCTGCATACATCTCGGCAGTGAAGTCACCGTATTCTTTATCCAGCACGTCACCGTCTTTTGTCAAGAGTGCCATTGTCTCGACAGGGAATGTCAGTACGGTGCGGGTGCGTTCTTTATTAAACCATTTCATAAAACGCTTCTGCAACCAGCTGAGTGAATCCCAGTCGGGCTTGCTTCCATCCGGGAAAACGAAGTGCTCGAAAAGGCTGTTGAAATAATACTTGTCATAATAAGCTACATTCCAGAAGACAGCCTGGAAGTTGCGTGCTCCTGTAGGCTGATTGATGGAATAGACGATTTGTTCGAAACAGTCCGTTATGACTTTGTCAATCGATCTTTGTTTCAGGGATAGGTCTGCGAGTTTGTCGGGGTTCTTATAATAATCCTGTCCGTATTCCAGTCCTATGAAATAGTTCATATACATCAGAAACTCGGGCGTAGCGCATGCCCCGCTCAACATACTCGATACGATGAATACCATATTGACGAATCCGCCACAGAAAGATTTCAGATTGGTGGGGGCAGTGGAATTGCCTCCTACGGCTGTTGTGCCTGCTATCAACCAGGGATACATCGTAATACTTGCACAGTAGTTGGCAAGATTGGTTTCATCATTCTTGTAGATGAAGTGATGGTTCAGCAGGTCCAGATAACGGTCGGATATTTCTTTGCCGTACATATCTTTCAGGCGGTCTATCAACAGGCGGCGGTTGAGGCGGATAAAATTCGATTTGGGGAGTTCGCCTATCAGTGTGGCGATATTCTTGTTCTCCACATTGGCGTTGGAATCGTATTTGCTGCCGGTAGCCGGATTGGAAGCGTCGCAATAATCGAGAAGAAATTTGAGCTTGTCCCTTACTTCCCGGTCTTCCAGATGTTTCTGGCGATACAGCATATATGCCTTGGCAACGCTGTAATAATGCTCTGCCATCAGGGCGACCTCCACCTGGTTTTGGATTTCTTCTACATTTGTCCCGTCACTGATACTGACACGACTCAACACGTTGGTGATAACATCCTGTGTTGCAAAACTTCCTACTGACAAGAATGCCTTGGATATTGCATTCTTAATTTTGTCGAGGGAAAAAAGTTCTTTCTTCCCGTCCCTTTTGATAATAAATATCTCCGAACTGATCATACCTATATTTTAAGAATTAACAAATATAATTTGTGCTTACATAGTTATTCGTGCACGACAATTTCCGGAGCTTGTAATAAAATGGATCTGTGTAGGATTCGTTCTATTGCCTTTCACCCGAAAGCCTGGAATAACGGTTATCAAATCGGCAGGTCTTCTGACTTGTTTCTGTTGTGACGCCTTCCCGGTTTGTTCAGCAAAACCAGTGGCGGATGAATGCCACAACATTTCTCTCATTCTGATGGAGGGATAAAACTTACAGCTACGGGGATAGTTCCTGATTTTCACGGGATTCCCTTTTAATTCCGTTTCATGTTGATGATGATTCGGAAACCGATGTTGCCGGCAAAGTTAGAAATTAAATCAATAATCCAACTGAAAAGGGGATAAAATTATTCGGCTATTATTAGCATATATCTGAAAGCCGTTATGCTGATTTCACTGTGCATAATAAAAAGAAAAAAATCTTTTTCGAAACAGGATACACAAACCCGGATACTGTCGCAAAGTGAAAATAAAGTGTTAATCTCATCGATTTGTGTCTTTTATCAATGTTCTGTTTTTAATATTGAGAATGAATGTTTTCGGTATGATTTTCTTCAGATAGAGAGAATTATGCATATAAAGATGAAATAATATACACTTTCTGAAGGCTTTATTGCATCAATATAACTGTTATATGCATCATAACAATGCATGAAACAGGTTGGTCCTTTAAATGAAACGGTCCGTTGGTTTTAAAGAAACGGGTCATTGGTCGGTGAGGAAGGTTTGTTTTCTTTGCAAGGAAGGGGAAAATCTCTTTTTCAACCGGCTTTTTACGCTGGTTGTTTTCATTTTCCATCACTATATATTGTGTTAACTTGGACTGGTTTTCTTACAATTGGTGTTATTGGGGATGTAACAGCTACAGAATTGTATCATATCGCAATATAATAATCGATATTCCTGTTCATTGGATATTTTCTGATTGGAAATCCAGCCGTTTTTTCGATCTTCCTTCTGATCCCTCTGTATATTTCGTATCCAGTTTTTGCATAATAGTCGTTCTTTCATATTTGTTCTCTAACAGGGAATGCCGGAACATACATGTATCGTTTCTCCTGGATGGATTGAGTAAATAGATGTTAATTCAGCTAGAGGGCTGCGAACTAATATTTGATATGGAATGTTGTTTAATCTAAATAACGAGCTTTAATTATGAACTAAAAAGTTAGACATGAGCAAATAAAACATTTCTAATAATTTAGCAAATGAAACATTACAATTAAAAAAAGAATGATTATGAGAAAATCTATTATTTTATTAGCTATGGTATTGGGCGCTTTTACAGCGAATGCCCAGACTGTTGTGGAAGGTACAAAGTTTGCAGATAATTGGTCTGTAGAAGTAAACGCCGGTGTGATTACTCCTCTTACTCACAGCGCTTTCTTTAAGAATGCACGTCCCGGTTTCGGAATCGGAGTCTCCAAACAATTAACTCCTATATTTGGTTTAGGATTGCAAGGCATGGGATATATCAATACTACCCAAAGCAAAACTGCTTTTGACGCATCTGACGTTAGCCTGTTGGGTAAAGTAAACCTGATGAACCTGTTTGCAGGTTACAAGGGTGTTCCTCGTTTGTTTGAGGTTGAGGCAGTAGCCGGTGCGGGTTGGCTGCACTATTATGTGAATGGCGATGGCGACCAGAATTCATGGTCTACCCGCTTCGGATTGAATCTGAACTTTAACCTTGGTGAAAGCAAAGCCTGGACTTTAGGAGTGAAACCAGCCATTGTATATGATATGCAAGGTGACTTCAATCAGGCAAAAAGCCGTTTCAATGCCAACAATGCGGCATTTGAATTGACTGCCGGACTGACTTATCACTTTAAGACCAGTTCAGGAAACCGTTACTTCACTGAAGTGAGAGTTTACAACCAAGGCGAAATTGACGATCTGAATGCTTCTGTTAATGCTCTTCGCGGACAGGTGAATAATAAGGATGGTGAGTTGAACAGCGCTAACCAGAAAATCAGCGGATTGCAGCAGGAACTTGAAGCATGTCGCACTAAGGTTGTTCCGGTTGAAACTGTGGTAAAGACTGCCCGTGTTCCCGAATCTATCATTACTTTCAGACAAGGCAAATCATCGGTTGATGCTTCACAGCTCCCGAATGTAGAACGTGTAGCTTCTTATATGAAGAAATATGCCGACTCAAAAGTAGTGATCAAAGGATATGCTTCTCCGGAAGGTAGTGTGGAAGTCAATGCCCGAATAGCTGCGGCTCGTGCAGAGGCTGTAAAAACGATCTTGGTCAACAAATATAAGATTAATCCGGCACGTATCACTGCCGAAGGTCAGGGAGTAGGTGACATGTTTACCGAACCGGACTGGAACCGTGTAAGTATATGTACTATTGAAGATTAATAGGATATGTAAATAGAATAGGTGAGGGCTGTCCTGAAAAGGGCAGCCCTTATTTTGTTTTAAAACAAAATATGAATGGACGAAGTACAGAAAAATGGGTAAAGTCATTGTTTGTTTATCTAAAGTGACTATTTTTGGCAAACCATCCGTTCTATGCTGAAAAGAGTGGCAAAGCAATTGAAATAAACCTATTTATGGATATACATGATATCATTGACAACATATATAAACTGCCGGATGCTTCGAAAGAAGCATTATTGAGTGATGCTCCTGAAGTGGTATATCCTAAAGGTTTCCATCTGTTTTGGGCAAACCGTAAAAGCACTAAATTTTATCTGATGAAGAAAGGGATGCTGCATGCCTACACCCATAAGTCGGATAAGAAAGTTACATTCTGGTTCGGGAAAGAGGGAGATGCTATTTTCCCGTTGCAAACTCTCTATGATAATCAGGCGGGATATGAGAATATTGAACTTTTGGAAGACAGCGTCCTGTATGAACTGAGTGTTGATAAATTGCATAATCTTTATTTGGAAGATATACACATAGC
>ENA-UEQB01000268-UEQB01000268.1-human-gut-metagenome-genome-assembly--contig:-NODE-268-length-49129-cov-10.738604_pt1 | contig 49129 bp, 58 predicted proteins | sample MGYA00242901_ERZ507918 | MGnify/ENA primary metagenome ERZ507918 (study PRJEB26167, sample SAMN06115405) | human gut metagenome | host: Homo sapiens | place: China:Sichuan | collected 2016-04-06... | reverse complement strand
TGCAGGTAAATGGACTGAGCGGAGCTGGTTCCAAGACAGCTGGAATTAAAATGGCACAGAAGATGGATTCTTTTAGCATAAATATTAAAAACGAGATTGCCAGAAAGCAGAAAGAGCAGCAGGAAATTTCTTCGAATAAATCATTGAGTGCAGAAGAAATTGTCAGCATCTGCATCCCAGATGAATACTTTGGGAACACTAAATCAAAAGATAACCGAAATAATCGTTTCCGAAAAGGATACCGCTCTTTTTAACCGCCCCTGCGGAAGATATTTTACCGTTGACAGTACGGACGTTCCTTATGCTGACGGTCAGATCCATGCGCTGTGTACGGTGCTTAACAAGCTCCTACCGGAAGGAAAATGTCTTGTCACGGGGCTTGGAAACCCGTCTGTAGCGTCTGACAGTCTTGGCTGGAGAGCGGCAGGCAGGGTACTTGCGACCTCACATTTTATAGAAAGTATGCACAATGCGGACGGAATAGGGAATGTGTCGGTAATAAGGACGGATGTTTCGGCAAATTCCGGTATAGACAGTGTCTTTCACGCAATATTCTGTGCGGAGAAGATAAAAGCGGACTATATTGTAGCGATAGACAGCCTTGCGTGCAGTGAGCCGGAGCGCCTTTGCAGGAGCATACAGGTCACGGATACCGGCATAACGCCGGGCAGTACCGCAGGCAACAGTAACCGTCTTGACAGAGCGGCGGCAGGCATACCGGTAATCGCTGTAGGCGTTCCTACCACTATGGAGTATGAAAGCGATAACGACAGATTTTTTGTGACAAGATATGATATAGATGCCGAGATAAGCAGGTACGCACATATAATATCCTGTGCGCTGAACCGCAGTCTGTGTCCGTCACTGTCATACAGCGACATATCAATGCTGATGAATTATTCCTGAATATTTTCGGAAAATGAATCATAAGCTGTAACAAGAAAAATCCAACCGTGAAAACACTTGGCGAAAGGAAAGGCTTATGAGAGGCAATAAAAACAAAGGTATTGTAAAGGTTCTTGGCATTGGGCTTACGGCGGCGGTATTATCGTTTACCCTGACGGGCGTAGCTGAAAACGCTGTAACCGGAGCGGTAAGCGGCAAAAGCGTTTCAGACGGACTAAGACAGCTTACCGCACTGAGCGTTATGCTTGCCGTTCCTGTAAACGAATTTGACGGCAGTGATGAAGATACGGTTTCATCCGAGCCTTGCACAGAGAAACCGGACAATGAAACAAAGACGGAAAAGCAGGAGCAGAAAGCGCCTGCGAACGATAATCCGTCAAGCAGTACGCAGGATATTTCCGGTGAAACGCTGGTGCCGGTCGACGCTCCCGCCGATGTAAAAACACGGCTGATTTCCGTCAACATAAGAAAGGACAAGGACGATCTTACACAATATACGGCAAAGGACGGTACGGTCAAGGAAAAGCACTACGGGAAGATAGGCGGCGACAATGTAATAGACCTCGAAAACGGTCAGATAAGAAACTGCACCAAGCTGCCGTCGGAGCTTATAGGTGCTGAGGCTGAGAAAAAGCCTTCTGTCACGCTGTCGGACAGCAACGAACCTCAGGTGCTTATAATACATACGCATACGACCGAAAGCTACGAACGTGACAGTGACGGATATTACGATACCGATTATGACGGCAGATCGCTTTGCCCTGCAAACAGTGTTGTGGGAGTAGGGGCGGTGCTTGCGCAGACGCTTGCTGATAACGGAATAAGTACGCTGCACGACGGAACGGTCTTTGACGATCCCGTTTACAACTACTCTTATTCAAGAAGCAGGGAACGAACAGAGGAACTGCTGAAAGAGTATCCGTCAATAAAAATAGTGCTGGACATTCACCGTGACGGAATAGCGGACGGAGATGTGAGAATAGCTCCCGTTGCAGAAATCAACGGCAGAAAAGCGGCGCAGATAATGATAATATGCGGATGTGACGACGGCACGGATATATTGCCGGATTATATGGATAACCTCCGCTTTGCGTCATATTTGCAAAATGCGATAGAAAAAGATAACAAAGGCATAACACGGCCTATGCTTTTCGATTATCGGTTTTATAATCAGGATCTGGCTGAGGCTTCACTGGTTATAGAATTCGGAGCGTTGGCAAATGATATTGAGCAGGTTCGATACTCAGCCGAACTTGCCGGCAGGAGCATTGCAAATTTGCTGAAAAATTATGAACAATAAAAAAGCATACTGCCGTAAAAAGCGTATCAGAAAGATTATGATAAGAATCGGAACACAAGCGTTATAAACAGATAAACCGCCCGGGCATTAAATCCGGGCGGTTATTTTTATGGAGCTTGTGACGGGACTCGAACCTGCGACCTGCTCATTACGAATGAGAACACAAAAGCCTTATAAATAGCTTTATTATGCGAAATGTGATTTTTTTGACACCCCCATTTGACACCCCTACTTTTTAACTTATGCTTTCAAGGTACTCGTCCAGCTTGTTGATACTTTTCTTTTTGTATTTTTCATCAAGGTGTGTATATATAGCCATCGTAGTTTTTATATCAGCATGTCCCGCTTGCTCTTTTGCCGTCAAAACATCTACACCTGCAAGGTACATCAAAGTGATGAAAGTGTGTCTGAGCCAGTGCGGAGTGATACGAGGTATCAAGAACGGCTTTTCTATCGGCGCATACTTTGACGGACATTTTCCGCCTGTCTGCATACAGTCTGCCCAGTCACCGTACTTGATGTTTAAATCATTAAGATAGCTTGCCCACATACGGCTAAATCCCGTTTCGGTCATCAAAGAGCCTTTGACTGTGGGACACACAAGTCCGAGCGGACTGTGTGCAATGTTTCTAAGGTAGTTGACAAGCTTACCGGGGATATATACTGTTCTTGTCGCCGCATCAGTTTTGCCGCCTTCTTTTATGTGTGGCTTGCCTTTTATCATCGACACAGAGCGTTCAACCTTTATAGTATGCGCATCAAGATCAATATCCTGCCACGTCAGAGCAAGTAGCTCCCCCCTTCTCAGACCTGCATACATCATAATCATAGCGGCTGTCTGTGCTCTGTGCGGAGTATCAGTTATCCAGGACTGTTCCTCTTCGGTCAGAGCTCTACGAGTGGATTTTTCTGCCGTCTTAGGTATCTTTACCGCAGATGCGCAGTTATAGTCAAGCACGCGATTTTCAATCGCAAGCTGTATGATCTGCTTTGCGACATTTCGGATTTCAATCAGTGTTTGTTTTGCGTATGGTTTTCCGGTCTTTTCAGACGGCTCATCGGCGCAGTCAAGTATAATATCCTGAATGTCTGTAGCTTTCAGCTTAGATATATTAAAATCGTGTATAGGTTCAAGATTTTCAAAACGCTTTGAGTATGCTTCATAGCGTTTAACCGATACTTCTATCTTTTTCAGTTTCAACCATTTCTCGCCCCAATAGCCGAAAGTATCACGGTCGGCCGTGAGGTCAAGACCTTTATTTAGTTTTGTTTTCAGCTCCTGTACTTTCTGCTCAAGCTCTCTCGTGCTTGTAGCGTACACATACTTATACTGTTTCTTGCCGTTCTTGGTGCCGATGTACACCTTAGACTGCAAGCGCCCGTCATCACGGGCTTTGTTTTTTATCCGTGCCATTCTGACCTCCTATGTACCCGCCTTTAGTAGCATAAAATATTCATATATTTGCGTTCTTGCCGTAGAATATCTTGCCGCTTTCTAAGTTCTTTTTGTAATAGCAGGATTTAGAACGGATTATATCCGGGTGCAAGCACTTTTTAGCATCTGAACACTTCAAATATAATCCGCAACATCCAAAATGCTCTGTTGGCTCAAATATTCTGACATTCTCATCAGTAATAAGTTCAGCAGCTTTTACAGCTTCGTTTTTTGTGTGGAATGTACATTGTATGAAATTCTGAGGGCTTTTCAGCAATTTGGTGCTTGCAGGAGATATTTCAAGTGTATCATAAACTCTTTTATTGCAAGAAATTACCGTGAATTTTGTATTCACTTTAAAGAAAAGGCATTTTTCAAAATAGATCGAATACCCGGTAAGTTTGTCTTTGCTTTTGTTTTCCTGTATGCTGAAAAGCCCGTTTGAACATTTCCATTTTGCTGAAACTGTGATTATTATGTTTTCTAAAGTAGTTTTACAATCTAAATCTTCGGGTTCATTTTCAAATAATGCTACCTGCTCTATCATAACTGCACATCCTTTTCTTTTAGTATCATAATCGGATAGCCTTTGCTTCTGAGTTCAATTGCTTTCTTCGCCTTAGTGCCATAAGTTCCGCAAGCCCAACTCTCAGAACCTTTTTCGCCTATAAGAAGAATGTCGGTTTTTCTTGTGACGCTACTAACTACCGTAGCACCTATTTCAGACAATCTTTCTTGTACTTCTTGCTTACTCCCATAATCGAAATCACCGGTCAGACAGATAGACTTGTTGCTAAGCTCTACATCAATGGCACCTATTTCTGCATTAAGCGGATTGATTTGTGCTTTGAAAAATTCGAGAAGATAATCGAGCTCGGATTGCTCTATTATTCCGTCCTCGATTACTTTCCAGATTGCGTTATTTATAATGTCGTATGGGTAATTACCTGCAAGCTGTTCATTATTGTTCATCCATTCTTCAAGTCTTAACAGTTCTTCTTGTGTCAGAATGTCATCGCAGGTTATGCCTATCAATATGCCGTGCAATGTTTGTAACCCTTTTGTGATAGGATTCAGTACTCTTTGTTTCGGCGGCTTTATTTCGAGTACAAGAACGGAGTGATTTTTTAATGCGGTCATTAAGCTGTGAGTATAGTAGCAGTCTGCAAGAGCTCTGTGATGTACACCGCTATCTTTTATCCCGAGCTGTATTATCATATCTTCGAGTTTGTGGCTGACATCGGGGTATTCTTGCTTGCACACAGCTAAAGTATCATAAGTATCATTTTTAAAATCAAGCCCACAAGCAACGCATTTTTTGCTGATGAAATTAGCGTCAAATGCAATATTATGTCCTACAACAGTGTCATTGTTGATAAATTGCAGAAAATCAGATAGGGTATCGTCAAGCTCTTTTGCAGCTGCCAACATATCATCAGTTATGCCTGTAATCTGAGAAACAGTTTTCGACAATGGCTTGCTTGCTTTTATAAGCTGAGAAAATTCAGCAACGACTTTGTTGTCACGAACACGCAAAGCGCCGATTTCGATGATATTATCCTTGTCCGGCGATAAGCCTGTTGTTTCAATGTCTACTATTGTGTAGTCGTTCAGTTCCTGTATATTCATCGCTGCACCTCCTATTTCAAACGCTTAATAACAACGACTGCTTACTGCAAATATGTAATCCTTCGAATAAAAAAAGAAAGGTTTTATCGGTACTTTAGTCTGCTCGTAGTTCCAACAAGCGTCAAACATTTTGTTTTCGATATCGAGTAATGAATCTACGTTAATACCTTTGCGTTGCTGTTCAGAATGTGACATCAATTGTATTTCGTCAATATCAGTACCACTAAGATACTGCCATATTTCGTATGACAAACTGGATATTCTATTTTGCACCACAACGGTAGACACATTGTACATATTACTTAGTTTTTCCGATAAATCAAAAATTGGCATTGAGTGCTTGTCAAATGTTTTACTTTCATTTCTAATTATCGGAAGTATTTCTTTGTATGGCATAAGAAATTCAGCGGCACCCTCATTTGCAAGCCATTCAATATAACTATTTTGATTAGGTCTAGTATTTCCAAAACAATTCAAAGTAGTTCCAGGCTCATCAACAGTCAAAATGTGTGTTAGTTCATGAAATCCATGATAGTTTTGTTCGACAAACGACTTGTTTTCGTTTAATAGTATAACATGATTCTCATCTCTGTTTTTAGCAATTCTAACAATTCCTCGCAAATCATACGTCGAAAAAGGAAGTGTTTTTATCTTAACATTCTTAAATTTCTTGCATAATTCAAAAATATCAAGAGGATAATCTGAACTAGAAATATTAAACTGGACTCTTTTTTCTGCGATTAACTTATATAGTTTTTCCTTAGTGTAGTAACTAATAATTATTCCTCCTTATTGCCCTTATCTTTAAGTTTCAAAATCATTGCAATTGCCATTTCAATATCATTAGGGTCTATTCCATTGTCTTGTGCTTTTTTTGCGAAACTAAAATAAATATTATTCACTTCATTGTTTAGATTACTATCGTCACCTATCAAATCACTAACTGAGACGCACAAAAAAGTTGCAATTTCTTTTAAGTATTTATTGTATGATCTGCTTTTTCCGTTTTTCCATGCTGAATAAGTACTTTTATCTAACCCTAGATAATCGGTGAGTTCTTTTTGTGTTTTATTTTTTTTTATCAGCAATTCTGAAATTTTATTTATCTCCATATTTTCACCCTCCTTTTTGTTGGGATTTAACAAAGTTGAAAAAATAACAACTTAAAGGGTTGACAATTGGAATAATATCAACTATAATATGCGTATACGGTTGATGAAATTCCAACTTTTCTCTAGTTCAAGTTTAGCTGACAGGCTAAAAGAAAGTTTACAATTTTTAAACTTTGTTGATTTAATAGTAACAGTTTTATCAACTCGTGTCAATAGCATCAAACAAAATTTGTTGATTTGCTGAAAGGAGGTAGGAATATGTACGATGAATTTAGGCATTTTGCCAAAGAAAATCTTAAGAGTAAGCGGATGACATATTATAAACTTGCGAAGAAGATTGGGTTTACAGAAAGCACGATTAAATGTTTTATGTGCGGGGCAAATAACAGTCGAAAGGTTGCTGAAAAAATTGCAGATGAATTAGGAGTAAAACTAGTTTACTGTGATAAAAAGTACATACCATTTTTTAAAGATTAAAGGAGGTTATATATGAACAATTTACAGATTTTCAACAACGCCAAGTTTGGCGAGATAAGGACAATTGATGAGAACGGCACAGTGCTGTTCTGCGGTTCGGACATTGCAAAGGCACTCGGTTACGCAGATACCGCAAAGGCAATCAAGCTGCACTGCAAGGGAGATGGGTGGGCAATTTGCCCAGTCATAGACAGCATGGGCAGAGAACAGCAGGCAAAATTTATCAATGAGGGAAATGTTTATCGTCTTATTGCACACAGCAAGCTCCCTGCGGCTGAACAGTTTGAGAGCTGGGTGTTTGACGAGGTGTTGCCAACAATACGCAGAAACGGTGCATATATGACAGACGATACACTTGAGCATGCGCTGACGTCTCCGGACTTTCTAATACAGCTTGCAACAAAGCTCAAAGAAGAAAAAGCAAAGCGAATAGAGTTAGAAGCACAGGTTGAGCAGGACAAGCCTAAAGTGTTATTTGCGAGAGCAGTCGAAACGGCACACACATCAATACTGATAGGCGACCTTGCGAAAATCCTTAAACAAAACGGCGTTCAGACAGGTCAGAAAAGGTTATTCGAGCAGTTAAGGCAGGACGGCTATCTGATAAAGGGTGGCAACTCACATAACATGCCGACACAAAGAGCGATGGAAATGGGTCTATTTGAGGTCAAGGAAAGCACAGTGAACAATCCTGATGGTTCTGTAAGAATAAATCGTACAACAAAGGTAACCGGAAAAGGTCAGACGTATTTTGTAAACAAATATATGGCGGTGTAAGCGAGGTGAGGACATGAAGCCACTGACGATAAACGTTGACACAAGCGCCCTTGACGAGGCAGAAGAAAAAGTGAGCCGCTTACTCTCTTTACTTAAAGAAGTAAAGGAGATCATCGGCTCGCTTAAGGTAGAAGATTAAATCATAAGACGCAAGGAAAAAGAGGTACATAATGGCAAGCATTAAGACGCAAGTACGCAACTGGGACTTCTTGCCCGTGATGCTGTCACAGGAGTACCTTGCGGGGCTTATGGGTATCACGATACCCGAAGTCACAAGGTACTGCAGACTGGGCAAGATACCCGGCGCAAAGAAGGTAGGAAAGTATTGGTTTGTTGAGAAATCGGTGCTAAGGAATTACATGGAGGGACAAGCATAATGAAAAAACAAGTTATCCTGTACATACTCGCAAGGGCAGTACAGGTAATTACAACGGCTCTTGTGTGCAACATAACGGCTATGCTGTTTATTGATGCAGCATACCAAGAGCGTGGATACCTCGCTGTCGGCGGTGAGATGTTGCCCGTAGCGATGATAACCGTTGCGGTGTGGTGCTTGATGGGACTGCTCCTCAAAGAGTGGTACAAGGGTACACTGGCAATGTTAAGGCTCAGAGAGGAGCATAAAAATGGCAGATAAGCTGATAGCCTGCACTTGCGGCGGACAAGGTGTCACAATAGACGCAGAACCGCCACAGCGAGAAGTAGAGTGGTGCAAAAAGCACGGCTGTGAACCTCGCCGACATTACGCCGTCCGCTGTGATAAATGCGGCAAACAGACACAGTCGTATACGATTAAAACGCCTGCTTGGAAAGAATGGAACAGGCTGAACAAGACAAAGTGCAAGTACAAGCTGTTTAATGCAAAGCAGAAAGCAATGGTAATGCGTCGGTTAATCAGAATGCTAAAGGACGCAAGGGACGAAAGTCCGAGCAATGAAGCAATCAAAGGCTATGCAGAAGATCTGTACGACGAAATTTTGATAGCCGCCGAGAAAGGAGCTGACAATGCCTGAGAAGCTCATAAAAAGCAAACAGCGAGTTAAAGACTTTGCCGAAGTCTTCACCCCGCAGTTTATCGTCAAGGATATGTGCGACTTAGTGCCGCAAGAGATGTGGACAAGTGTTGAAACAACGTTTCTTGAGCCTGCGTGCGGAAACGGAAACTTCTTGGCCGAGATACTCAGCAGGAAGTTCAGGTTGTGCAAGGACTGGCAAGAGGGGCTGAAAGCTCTTAACAGCGTGTACGGCATGGACATACAAGCTGATAATATCGAGGAAACAAAGCAAATATTGTTTGATATGTACATAGCGGCGTTTCCGAAAGCTCCAGCACTGTCCGGCATAATCGCAGTGTGTATGCTGGAAAAGCATATAGTGCAAGGTGATTTTATCCCTGAGTTCACGAAGAAAATCAACGAAAAAAGGAGAAAAGCAAGTGAAAGCAAATAACCCCAACGTCCTCCTCGAGCGTGACGCAAACGAAGCGGCAAAAGCAAGATTAAGCTATGGCGAGTGGCGGTCAATCAAGGACGGTCAGAAGCTCGCCGATAAGGTACACTTCCGCAGAGCACAGCAGGTGGCGGAGATACAGAGAAAGAGAGGACAGCAAAAAAATGAGTGAAACAAGAGTTGTTAAAGGGTTCAAGGTGTTCAATCCTGATTGGACGTGTAAAGACAAACAGTACGGTTGCCCAGGAAGATTTGAAGAAGATGTTACACCGTCTATTTGCAATAAAGGGATGCACTTCTGTAAGAGAGCAAGTGACTGCTTCAATTATTATTCATTCGACCCGAATAACAAGGTCGCAGAAGTCATAGCTTACGGCGAAGTTTCAGAAGAAGGCGATAAGTGCGCTACGAATAAACTTGAAGTAGTTCGTGAAATCCCGTGGGCTGAATTGCTTGAAATCGTGAATACGGGAAAGGGATGCACCGGATTTTGCAACAGCGGCGATTGCAACAGCGGCGATTGGAACAGCGGCGATTGGAACAGCGGCAACCGGAACAGCGGCGATTGGAACAGCGGCAACCGGAACAGCGGCGATTGCAACAGCGGCAACCGGAACAGCGGCAACCGGAACAGCGGCGATTGGAACAGCGGCGATTGCAACAGCGGCAACCGGAACAGCGGCAACCGGAACAGCGGCGATTGCAACAGCGGCGATTGGAACAGCGGCAACCGGAACAGCGGCGATTGCAACAGCGGCGATTGGAACAAGTGCAGCTTTTCCAACGGGTGTTTTAACACCGTAAGCCCGAAAATCTATCTGTTCAATAAGCCTTCTGAATGGACTTATGAAGATTGGCTGAATAGTAAAGCCCGCTATTTGCTGAATCAGATTCCGGGGGATGTACTTGAATACATTTACCTTTCGGATATGACGGACGAAGAAAAAGCAGCACACCCGGAAGCGGAAACCACAGGCGGCTATCTGAAAATTTTGGATAATTCCGAATGTGCGGTTATTTGGTGGTGTGGTTTGTCTGACCGTCAAAAGGCAGTTATCACAGCAATTCCGAACTTTGACAAGGAAATCTTCAAGCAGATCACCGGGATTGATGTTGATACAGATTAAGAGAGAGGGAAGAAACATGTATAAATGTGAGCGTTGCGACTGGACAGGCTCAGCATCAGAGCTTGGACACTACACCGAGTATCGTGGCGAGTGTCACGGTGCGCCGGCTTGGGAAACATTACCGTGTTGTCCGGAGTGCGGATATGACGTCGAGAGCGACGAAGAAGAATAAAAAAAGAGCTCCCGTAAGGGAGCAAAGAAAATTTTATACAAAACCAGTATAACACTGGCAAAGGAAAAAGTCAATGGATATAAGAGAAAAACTTACAGCTGAGCTGACAGACGCAAAGCTCGGCAAATACGAAAACGTTGTTAAGCCCTATGTGCTTGACGAGATCTGCATTTTTGCAAAGCAGAACAGCGAATTTGCACAGGCTATAGAGCAGTCGGACAAGTCTTTTGACGACTGCCTCAGGGCAAGCGTTGCAGGAGTTAAGGAACACATATCCGATCTCGAAGTATACAAGCGTGCAGTAGCATTTTACTTTCCCGGTGCGGATATAAAATGCACTATGACGCTTGATCTCGGTGACGGCGGATTCAGCAACAGCAAAATTTCCACAGCCGCAGACAGCGGCAAGCTACAGCTTGACCTTGACAGCCTGCTCGACTTCTGAGGTAAAGGCTATGAAAAAAGAGCGAAAAGAAGGACTGCTGGGCTGCTTCCCGCCTGCCACGTCTGCACAGATAGAGAAGATGAAAGGCAAAGGTGCGGCAAACTACATAGTGTTCCTTACAAGAGGGGCGGAATTGTTTGCACGAGGATATCATCGGTACTCAAACGGTCAGCTAGTGGAGCGTCAGCGGTATGTGTTTGCAAAGGACGGCGCCGTGAGATACGGCAGCGAAAATGGCAAGCAGTGGAGCGTGCGTACAGAGTTTCGGGAACCTGTATTCTGCTTGACTTCGTACGGGTATACATTTGACAATTCATATAAAATCCTCGGCGAAGAAGCAATCCGTCAATCAGATATGCGATACAGTCAGTACGAAAAGTACACGGGAAATTTGCTGATGTGCTACCTGAATAAATACTGTCAGCACCCGAATATCGAGTATCTGATGAAGCAAGGCTTTGATCCGACGATAGAGCATTGCACGGGATATTGGGGCGGAAGATACGTTTTAGAGCTATCAAAAACGATAAATTGGAAGAGCAACAACTTACTGCAAATGCTCGGCATTACGAAATCAGAACTGAAGGTGCTTAGAGGCAACGAGCATTTATATGAAACGTACATTTCGTGGCGGAACGAGTTTCCAAAAGTAAGTCCGGGCGACTTGATTAACTTTGCAAAGGTATTCGGAGACGCACACGGTACGATGGCAACGTTCGTTGAGCAGACCGGTGCAACGCCGCAAAGAATAACAAGGTATATCGAAGAAAACGGCATATTTACAAGAGATTATCACGATTACCTTAAACAGTGCAAGCGGCTGAAATACAACACTACAGATACTGCAATATGCTTTCCGCATAATTTTGAGGCAATACACGAAAGGCTGTCGGCAACTATCAAGTATCAGCACGATAAAGCAATAAGAGCGGAGTTTGCGAAGCATATTGAGGAACGCAAACAGCTTGAGTTTTCTGATGGTAATCTGATGATAATACAACCGAAGCAGCTGTCGGATATAGCTTACGAAGGTAAAGTTTTAAGCCATTGCGTCGGCGGATATGCCGAAAGGCACGCAAAAGGCGCTCTGAGTATAATGTTCATCCGTAAAAAATCCGAGCCGGACAAGCCGTACTATACAATGGAAGTCTCAGCGGACGGAAAAATCGTACAGGTCAGAGGAAAAAGAAACATAGCACCGGACGAGGACGTAGATGCACTGATCAAAGATTACAAGACACATCTTGAAAAGATTTTCAGCGATAAAAGGAGGAAAACAGCATGACCGAACAGCTAACACTGTATCAGCAGGCTCAGGCGGTGCATCAGGATCTGATGATTCAGGAACAGGTTGCAGCTCAGTCTTTAACGCAGATTGCCATAGACCTTAAAGAAATCAGAGATAGGCGGCTTTATGCAGAACTCGGATATTCCGATTTTTCCGAATACTGCGAAAACGCCACAAAGACGGGAAAAAGACAGGCTTATAATCTTATATCACTTGTTGAACAGTACAAGATAGATGATCTTTCCAGACTTGCGTATCTCGGCAGTACCAAACTGATAGCTCTTAAATCTCTCGGCAAAGATGAGCGAGAGGAACTTATAGAGAGCGGTAAAGCCGAAGAGATGTCAGTGAGAGAGCTTAAGGAAAAGATAAAGGAGCTTACCGATAAAAACGAACAATTACGCTTTGAGTTTACATCAGTAACTGACAGTGACAAGGATAAAGACAGCAGAATCAATTCGTTACAAGCACGGCTTGACAATACAGGAAATGCTATGCGGCGAACCGCAGAAGAAAATAAAAAGCTGAAGTTACAAATAGCTGAACTTGAAAAGCGTCCTGTCGAGGTGGCAGTTGCCGAACCCTCAGCGGAGGATATTGCAAAAATAAGAGCAGAAGCCGAAGCTGCCGCAAGAGCGGAATACGATAAAAAGCTTGCTGATGAAAAGAAAAAAGTGCAATCGATTGCACACGAAGAAGCAAGTGGTAACGGTAAAGAAATCTTCAAGATTCATCTGAAAAATATACAGCGTGAATTCAATGAAGCGTTAGAGCTTGTAAGCAATGCGTCAGAAAATGAACGCAGCAGTTATATAAAGGCTTTCCGTTCCGCTCTGAATGCGTGCGGGGATTTGATTGCTAAGTTATAAGGAGGAAAAACCAAATGTCAGTAAAAATCAGCTCACTTGAAATTGAAAATGTCAAGCGAGTAAAAGCGGTACAGTTAACGCCTGCCGAGAACGGTCTTATGATAATCGGCGGTAAGAACAATCAGGGCAAGACATCGGTACTTGACGCTATCGCATGGGCACTCGGCGGTGACAGGCTGAAACCGTCACAGGCTGTGCGGGAAGGCTCTGTGATTCCGCCCCACATGGAAGTTACGCTCAGCAACGGTATAAAGGTAGTCAGGAGCGGCAATAACAGTACGCTCAAGGTTGTTGATCCGGACGGCAACAAGGGCGGTCAGCAGCTGCTCAACGAATTCGTAGAACAGTTTGCGCTTGATCTTCCTAAGTTTCTCGACCGGTCGAGCAAGGAAAAGGCGGATACTCTCCTCAGAATAATCGGTGTAGGCGATAAGCTGTACGAACTTGAAACCGAAGAACAGAAGCTGTACAATCAGCGTCACACTATCGGTCAGATAGCGGATCAGAAGAAGAAACACGCTAAGGAAATGCCGGTATTCGCAGATGCTCCGAAAGAGTTTGTGTCTGCAACCGAGCTTATCAGACAGCAGCAGGATATTCTTGCAAGAAACGGCGAGAATCAACGTAAAAGACAACTCAGAGAACAGTACGACAGAGAACTTGAGTTGGCTCGGAAGGCATACGAAGAAGCACAGGCAAGACTTGAAACGGCAACGGCAAACGCAGAAACCGCACATCGTGACGCTGAAGACCTTGCAGACGAGAGCACGGCAGAGCTTGAACAGAGTATAGCAGACATTGAGCAGATAAACGCAAAGGTCCGTGCAAATCTTGACCGTGAAAAAGCTGAACTTGACGCTGAAGCGTATAAAACTCAGTATATACAGCTTACCGAAGAAATGCAGTCTGTCAGAAAAGCTAAAACAGATCTTCTTGACGGTGCAGACTTACCGCTTGAGGGCTTGTCGGTAGATAACGGCGAGCTTACATACAACGGTTTTAAATGGGATAATATGTCCGGTTCGGAACAACTCAAGGTTGCGACCGCAATTGTCCGCAAGCTCAATCCTAATTGCGGATTTGTGCTTATAGACAAGCTGGAACAGATGGATACCGATACGCTGAACGACTTTGGCAGATGGCTTGAAAGCGAGGGCTTACAGGCAATCGCCACAAGAGTAAGCACGGGTGACGAGTGCAGTATCATAATCGAGGACGGCTATTCAAAGCCGGTTGAAAAGAAAGAAACTACAACATGGAGGGCAGGTACATTTTGATGAGTACAACAATGAACATCACTAAAGGCAGAATCGAAACCGCCAAGAAGGTGGTTATATACGGCCCTGAGGGAATAGGCAAGTCAACATTTGCATCGCAGTTTCCCGATCCGTTATTCATCGACACCGAAGGCAGTACAAAGGAAATGGACGTTGCCCGTTTTGATAAACCGACATCGTGGGAGCTGCTTAAGAGTCAGATTGAGTATGTCAAGCTCAATAAGCCTTGTGCCACGCTTATAATTGATACGATAGACTGGGCGGAACAGCTTTGCATCAAGTCTATCTGCGATAAGTACGACAAAAAGGGCATCGAGGATTTCGGCTATGGCAACGGTTATGTGTACGAAAAGGAAGAGTTCGGCAGATTCCTTAATCTGCTTGAAGATGTTATCGAAGCCGGAGTTAACGTTGTACTCACAGCTCACGCTATTCTCAGAAAGTTTGAACAGCCCGATGAACTCGGAAGTTATGATCGCTGGGAGCTGAAGCTCGGCAAAAAGACAACCAATCTTATATCTCCTCTTGTTAAAGAATGGGCTGATATGGTGCTTTTCGCAAACTACAAGACTATTTCGGTAGCGGTAGACAAGGACGGCAAAAAGCATAAGGCGCAGGGCGGCAGACGCATAATGTACACGTCACATCATCCCTGCTGGGACGCAAAGAACCGTTACGGTTTGCCGGAAGAAATTCCGATGGAGTACGGGCAGATAAAGCACATTATCGAAAGAAATGTTGCCGCACAGCCTGCCGCTACCGTTCAGACTGCACCTGTTGCAAAAGTGGCAGCTGCAGAAAACGCAACAACCGTCACGAATGATAATATAACGCCGGCTTCTGCTCCGGCAATAACACAGGAAAGCTCAGGCATACCCAAAGCTCTTGCGGACCTTATGACAGCAAACAGCATAACGGAAGAGCAGATAAGAGCGGCAGTAGCAAGCAAGGGCTACTTCCCTGTCGATATGCCGATAAAGGACTATCCCAAGGAATTTATCGAGGGTGTGCTTATCGGGGCATGGGAGCAGGTAAAAGCAATGATAACGGAAATGCTTATGACAGACTATGAGAACGAGGCTTACCCGTTCTGATAAACGAAAGGAGAAATAACCTATGAGTGAATTTGAAAAAGAATTAGGCTGGGACGACGTAATTGAGAAAGAAAGCGATTTTACGCTTCTTCCCGCAGGTGACTACGACTTTACGATAACAGGCTTCGAGCGTGCAAGATATGAGGGTGGCGAAAAACTGCCGCCTTGCAACAAGGCTGTAGTATCTATTCATATAGACGCTCCGGAAGGCTCAACTACAATTCAACATAATCTGTTTTTGCACAGCAAGTGCGAGGGTATGCTTTCGGCATTCTTTATCGGCATAGGTCAGAAGAAACACGGCGAACCGCTTCGCATGAACTGGAACAACGTCATCGGTGCCAAAGGTCGTTGCAAGGTGTACATAGATACTTGGAAGAACAAGAACGGCGAAGAAATGCAGTCTAACAGAATAAAAAAATTCTATGAGCCGTCACCTGCACAGACTGTTTCTCAGGCACCTGCAAGCTCTCAGGCGGGTGTATTTACACCGGGTAAATTCTGATGGAATTAAGACCGTATCAGAAAGAAGCCAAAACAGCGGTACTTTCACAGTGGGAGCAGGGCAATTCAAAAACCCTGCTCGTACTGCCTACGGGTTGCGGTAAAACGATAGTTTTTGCAAAAATCGCAGAAGACCGTGTCCGCAACGGCGAAAGGGTACTTATACTTGCACACAGGGGCGAACTGCTTGAACAGGCGGCAGACAAGATACTGAATGCCTGCGGGCTTGGCTGTGCTGTAGAAAAGGCGGAAGAAAGCTGTATAGGCTCATGGTATCGTATAACGGTAGGCTCTGTACAGTCGCTTATGAGAGAAAAGCGACTTGCACAATTTTCAAAAGACTATTTCAATACGATAATAATTGATGAAGCGCATCATTCCATTTCGGACAGCTATCAGAAGATACTCGGATATTTTGATGAAGCAAAGGTACTCGGAGTTACGGCAACACCGGACAGAGGAGATATGAAAAATCTCGGACAGGTATTCGACAGCCTGGCGTATGAATATACTTTGCCGAGAGCTATAAAAGAAGGGTATCTGTCACCGATAAAGGCACTCACCATTCCTCTGAAACTCGATCTGACAGGTGTCGGTACTCAGGCAGGAGATTATAAGGCGAGTGACATTGACACGGCTCTTGACCCTTATCTGTATCAGATAGCGGATGAAATGCTGAAATATTGCAAGGAACGTAAAACGGTAGTATTTCTGCCGCTTATAAAAACGAGTCAGAAATTCTGCAAGATACTTAACGAAAAAGGCTTCCGCTCGGCAGAAGTCAACGGAAACAGCATTGACAGAGGTACTGTTCTTGCTGATTTCGATAGCGGTAAATATAATGTGCTGTGTAATTCAATGCTTCTGACGGAAGGCTGGGACTGTCCAAGCATAGATTGCGTAATAGTTCTCAGACCTACTAAGGTAAGAGGGCTGTACTGTCAGATGGTCGGCAGAGGAACAAGGCTTTGTGAGGGTAAGAAAGATCTGTTGCTGCTTGACTTTTTGTGGCACACAGAAAGGCACGAGCTGTGCCGTCCTGCACATCTGATATGTGAAAGCCCTGAAGTTGCCGAAAAGATGACCGAAAATATTGCGGCGGCAGGTATGCCTGTTGATATTGAACAGGCAGAAGAAAAGGCAAAAGAAGATGTAGTTACTCAGCGTGAGGAAGCGCTTGCAAAACAGCTTGCGGAAATGAAAAAACGAAAGAGAAAACTTGTAGATCCTCTCCAGTATGAAATGAGCATTCAGGCGGAAGACTTATCTTCCTATGTTCCGGCATTCGGCTGGGAGTGTTCTCCTCCGTCGGACAAGCAGAAAACAACGCTCGAAAAGCTCGGTATATTCCCCGATGAGATTGACAACGCCGGTAAAGCTCAGCTTTTGCTGGACAGGCTCGGCAAACGGCGCACTCTCGGACTTACAACACCGAAGCAGATACGTTTTCTCGAAAGCAGGGGCTTTAAGCACGTCGGCACATGGCAGTTTGAAAGTGCAAGAAATCTGATTGACAGAATAGCGGCTAACAATTGGCACGTTCCGAACGGAATAGATCCTGCAAGCTATGAACCGAAGGTGGTGAATAATTCAGATGTCGGAATTTGATTTTGATCTTAACGAAGCACTTAAATATATAAGCCCGTCAGACCTTTCCTATCAGGAATGGGTGAATGTCGGTATGGCACTCAAAGAAGAGGGCTATTCCGTTACCGTATGGGATAACTGGTCGGCAAATGACAACAGATACCATAAAGGCGAATGTGAAAAGAAATGGGAGAGCTTCAACGGCTCTTCCTCGCCTGTCACGGGCGCTACCATAGTTCAGATGGCTAAGGACAGAGGAATGATGTTCGGCACGGGAGAAGACCGTGAGCTTGACTGGGACGATGAAATATCATACGAACATCACGATGAACACGTTGTTGTAAACAAAAACTGGATAGAGGGCAAAGAAATAAACGCTCCGACAGACTGGCAGCCTCACAGAGAAATAATCAGATACCTTGAAGCATTATTCGAGCAGAGCGAAAATGTCGGATATGTTGTGCAAAGCTACGAAAAAGACGGTAAATTCATCCCTGCCAACAAGGGCTATTATGACCGCACGGCAGGTCAGCTTATCGAATCATTGTCGCAGTGTGACGGCGATATAGGTTCTGTTCTCGGTGATTACAACACGCAGGCGGGGGCGTGGATACGTTTCAACCCTCTTGACGGTAAAGGCGTTAAAAACGAAAACGTAACCGAATACAGATATGCGCTTGTCGAAAGCGACAATGTAGATATAGAAAAACAGCACGCAATCATCTGCGAGCTCGAACTGCCAGTAGCTGTACTTGTATACAGCGGAAAGAAATCGCTGCACGCTATTGTAAAGGTAGATGCCGCAAATTACGATGAATACCGTAAACGTGTAGATTTTCTGTATCAGATATGTCAGAAAAACGGACTGTCACCCGATACGCAGAATCGTAATCCGTCAAGATTATCACGTCTTCCCGGTGTTCAGCGTGGTGAAAACAGGCAGTACATAGTTGACACTAATATCGGTAAATCGGGCTGGAATGAATGGAGAGAATGGATAGAAAGCGTAAATGACGATCTACCTGATACGGAAAATTTAGCGGATGTATGGGACAATATGCCGGAGCTTGCACCGCCGCTTATTGAAGGCGTGCTCAGACAGGGTCACAAAATGCTTATCGCAGGGCCGTCAAAGGCGGGCAAATCCTACGCACTTATCGAGATGTGCATTGCGATAGCCGAGGGAGCAAATTGGCTGGGCTGGCAATGCGCAAAAGGCAAAGTAATGTACGTAAATTTGGAGCTTGATGATGCAAGTTGCAAGCACCGTTTCAAAGATGTTTACACGGCGATGGGGTTAAAACCTGATAACTTCGGGAATATAGACATCTGGAATTTGCGTGGACACAGTGTGCCTATGGACAAGCTCGCACCGAAACTTATCCGCCGTGCGAGCAAGAAGAACTATATCGCCATTATCATAGACCCGATTTATAAGGTTATTACCGGTGACGAGAACAGTGCCGATCAGATGGCGCATTTCTGCAATCAGTTTGATAAGGTATGCACGGAGCTTGGCTGTGCGGTTATATACTGCCATCACCATTCCAAAGGTGCACAGGGCGGTAAGCGTTCAATGGACAGAGCCTCGGGTTCGGGTGTATTCGCAAGAGATCCCGATGCACTGCTTGACCTTACGGAGCTGGAGCTTACCGACAGCATAATAAAGCACGAAAAAGACAAGATGACCTGCAAGATATGCTATGACCAGCTGAAGAAATGCGGACACGAAGACGATGTTTCACAGGATGATATATGCAGTGCAAAGCAGATGCGTGAAGCGCTCAGAAACGCTGTGCCAGACGCAGATTATAAGCATGTGTGTGATTTCATTACCAAGTGTGAAAAACGCACAGAGAGCCGTACAGCGTGGCGTATAGAAGGCACGCTCCGAGAGTTCCCGAAGTTCCCGCCGGTGAACGTTTGGTTTGATTATCCCGTTCATCGTATAGACAAGACCGACGTATTAAAAGACATACAGCCCGATGACGGCAGAGCAGTAGGCTGGCAGAAGAATTTCAGCAAGAAAAAGACCGAAAAGGAACGTAAGGACGAGCGTAAAGAATCGCTCGAAACGGCATTTGATGCTTGCATGATTGACGGCAAGGTTACTTTATCCGGTATGGCCGAGTATATGGGCGTGACCGAAAAGACGGTCCGAAACCGTATAAAAGAGCACGGCGGTTTCTGGATTGACGATAACGAGGTAGGGAAAAAGTCGAAGTGAAAACTTTCACTGCGAGGGAAAATCTCGGTGATTTTCATTTTCACTGACAGGGAAAATGTCGAGAAAATTTCTTTCACTGTCAGTGAAAAAGTCGAGAATTTTCACTTTCCCTACAGAGTGAAAAAGTCGGTGAATTATCGAGATTTTCACTGTCAGGGAAAATCTATTATTATAAACAATACTTTCTGTCGGGGCAGAGGTAGCCCGACAGAAAGTATTTTGAATAATGACGCACACGAGGAGGTGCAAACTTAAATGGCAAAAACAAGCAAAGCAAGACAAGCTATAATCGAGGCAGCTAAAAAAATGCCGCCGCTGTTTCACAAGATTCCCGGTGAGGATTTTGATTACAGAAAAGCAAGGACACTCTGGTGGCTCGTCAAACAGCCGGAAGTTCTTAAGTATGTCTGGGATATAGTCAAACAGTCGGGCGCAGTGATATATGACGGCACAACTCGCCAATGGCACGGTGTAGATTTTGAGGAGGTCGATGATGAAGACTGAATTTTTTATGCCGATGATACCGCCTACGGTAACGGCGCAGGAACACAAAGTAACGGTTTCTCACGGCAAGCCGATATTCTATGATCCGCCCGAAGTCAGATCAGCGAAGGCTAAACTGACAGCGTACCTTTCTCAGCATAAACCCGACAAGCCTTATAAAAAGGGCGTAAGGCTGACGGTAAAGTGGCTGTTCCCGAAAGAACAGCACAAAGACGGAGAGTATCGTATAACGAAGCCAGATACCGACAATCTTCAGAAAATGCTGAAGGACTGCATGACTGTTTGCGGTTTTTGGACTGACGATGCGCTTGTCGCAAGCGAGATATGCGAAAAGTTCTGGGCGGCAAATCCCGGAATATATATCAAGGTCGAGGTGCTGAAATGACGATAGACGAAGTTCAGCAGGCTATGGTAAGCGGTCAGACCGTAAGGCATACACACGGAGGAATAACTGCCGAATACACAATAAGCGGTGTTATATCCCGTTACAGCAAGATAAGAGGCTGGTATTATGTGCTTGAGCTTAAAGACAGAAAAGCGGATAGCTTGTCTGTCGTGAATATGGAGGAGGTTGAAAAATGATTAAACATTACTGCGAGATATGCGGTGAAGAGATCGCAGGGATACGAGTTATGGAGGTGTGAAAATGGCTGAAAAAAAGATACTTGATGTTACCTGCGGAAGTCGTTCGATTTGGTTTAACAAGCATCATCCAAACGCTATTTATTGCGATAAACGCATAGCCGACGAAAGCGGAGTATGGAAAAGCGGCGACATACTCTCCGAAAGACACTTCGTTGTCAAGCCTGATATACAATGCGACTTTACAGACCTGCCGTTCGATGATAACAGTTTTTCACTCGTTGTTTTTGACCCTCCGCACCTTATGAAAGCAGGAGAAACTGCATGGCTTGTGAAAAAATACGGTCGTCTTGACGACGAGTGGCCGAAGATGCTGCATGACGGTTTTAATGAATGTAAGAGAGTATTAAAGCCCGATGGTGTGCTGATTTTTAAATGGAGTGAGTTTGATATACCAGCCGAAAAGGTATGGAAAGCAATCGGACAGAAGCCTTTGTTCGGCCATCATTCCGGTAAAAATAGCAAAACCTTTTGGGCGTGTTTTATGAAAGGGGGTAGATTAATGGCAATGCGTGTGTATCTATGGGCAGTCGGTTATGAAATGGCTTATACACAGCTGGAATGTGCAAGAGAGAAAGGAGGCAAACAATGACTAAACGCAAACCCGCAACGGAAACCTGCTTGTTCTGTGGGCGTAAAATTCCTGACAGAAGCAACGCAGACACAATCAGAGAGTTTGTCTGCCGTTTTCAGCAGACGGCAAGTGAATCGACAACGACATTACTTGGCAATCGCATTGTAACTTACAGAATATCGCCAGAGGAGCTTGAGGAACTTATGGATAATATGATATCGGAGGTAATTGGAGAAGATAGCATGATGAAAGCTTGGTTTGCAAAAGAAACTGTTAATTTTAGGGCAACAGTCGTCTTTGCTGAAACACGAGGCAAAGCAAAATCAGCCGCATTAATTACCGATTGCTGTGAAGGTGCAAATTTCTGCGATATTGAAGTAAGACGAGTACCGCAAATGGACAAGTATTACGTCGAAGGTAAAACAGAAATGGACTGGTCAGATCCGAAAGACAGAGTTGCTTTAGTAAAAGAGTGCGGTTTTTGTTGTAGACATCCGATAGCAGAAGATTGCAAAGACTGTTCTGCAAAAGATTTTTGTGATGAGACTATCACGACAAAGGAGGCACTATGAAAGTAATAACGCTAATACTCGCTGATGAATGTGATGAGGTTGTGTCTTTAACAACCTTCGGAACTTGCAAAGAAGATGGCAAGCCAAAGATAACGACAGCAGCATTTTCTGTTAAAAACGGAGATGTGGTACGCTTTCCTGAAGATATATCGATAATGACAGCCGAACAATTGTGCAAGCATGGATAAGGAGGAGTAAATGACCGCTAAAGAATACCTATCACGCTATCACCTTATCAACATACGCATAAATCAAAAGATAGATCAGCAACGACAGCTTCGGGAGCTCGCTACCAACATATCGCCGTCATCGGGTGGTGGACACAGCAGCGGGGTATCAGACAAGGTGGGTATGGCTGTTGCAAAAATTGCAACACTAGAGCAGGAAATAAACGCAGAGATAGATGAGCTTATCCGTGTGAAAGCTGAGATAGAGCGCACTGTCTCTGCGGTATCTGATGAGCAGTTAAGGCTGATACTGATAGCACGGTACATAAACTGTAAGACATTTGAGTATATTGCCTGTGAGATGCACTACTCGTATAAGCAGATATGCCGACTTCACGGTAAAGCACTTCTGAGAGTGCAAGATGTCCTTGAATGTCCTATTGCATCTGTGATATGATTACGATAGAAAAGAAGCGAAAGCGTAGTGACCGAGGAGCGGCTAATAAGCCGCCAGGTCACCTTTTCTGTCAATTATGCGTACAAGAGTATCCATTGGACCTCCTTTTTCTTAGTCGAGCCGTCCGCTCTTCTGATTCTTTCGTGCGGACGGTGAGAATATTTCAAGCGCTCTGTATTTCAGGGTGCTTTTTCTATATCCGGAGAACGTTATGAGAATAATAGAATATCGGTCGTTTGACTACAGTTTTATCAAAACCGTATATGTTTATCACAGAGATGAGGTTGACAATTCAGGTGAGAGTGGTATAATATCAGAAAAGAGATATAACAAGAATCATGACAGCAAGGGGCGCTTTGCAAGCAGTAGCGGTGCTTCGCTCAAAATGAGCAAAGCGGAAATCAAGAAAGTGTCAAGTGAGATCAGCACGAATTACAGAAAATATGCAGGGAAGAAAAAGTGTGTTCATTATTCCTTGTGGCATGATGAGTATTATCAGTATCGATTTATAAACAACGGGTTTGCTGATTATGTATTTTTCAAGAAGGAGAAATCATAACTATGGAAGAATTAAAAGTGCTTTTAGAAAACGTCAGCGATTAATACTATGATTTTGTACGAGCTATGTTGCAAAGTGCAAAAGAGCATTATGACAGGATAGATGAAATTATCGCATATATCAAGGATAATCCCGAAGCCGATACATCTGATATTTTGGGTTGGGATTCGGAAACTTTCGACGGGATCAATTTCGATAACCCGGTAAGTATAGTTGATGAAGATGACAACGAAGACGAATAACTCAAGCACTCTTAACAGGGTGCTTTTCTTATATCTTAAATTTATGTTAAAAGCATGTTCAAGATGTGGCAAGATCCACAAGCCCGGAGAATGCACAGCCGGGATAAAGTATACACAGAAGATACGGGACAGCGAAGCCGATAGGTTTCGTAACCGCAAGATATGGCGCAGAAAAGCCGATGAAATACTTGAGCGTGACGGTCACTGCTGCAGGGTGTGCCTGTCGGCAGGTATTATCAACAGCACGGACCTGTCTGTGCATCATATTGTACCGCTAAAGGTCGATTATGACCGCAGGCTTGATAACGATAACCTTATAACGCTGTGCCGTTATCATCACGAGGCGGCTGAGCGTGGGCATATCAGCAGGCAGGAACTGGCAACTATGACTTGTACCGTCGATTTTTCGCACCACAACATATAGTGGTACAATACTATACGCCACAATATATAGTGTACCCCCTACCCTTTCGATTTTTGAGGGGTCCCGGTCTGACATCTGACCGCCACCTCTTTACACGATATATTCCCAATATGACTTTTGAAAGGAGGTCTGAGTATGCCGAGAGGAGCAAAAACGATCGATAACTGTGCAGGACACAGGACAAAGAAAGAAAAGGAAAGCCGTAAAAATGCGGAGCTGGGACAGCTTACCGGAAAGAAGCTAACAGAGTTTAAGCAGGTGCGAGAGAACGAAACGGCACATAAAGAATTTCAACGTATTCAGAAGCTGCTTAAAGTTGTCGGAAAAGACGACGCCCTTTATTCGGCAGGGATCAACCGCTATTGTGAGCTTGTATCGGAAATCGAGCAAGTGAAAACGGATATGCTTGTGATACGGCAGACCGCCGATAAATTGAACGCCGCATTTGAAGAACAGCAGGACAAGGAAGAGCTTGACAGCGGTGAAATAATCAAGTTTACAAAGGCATACACAAGCCTTATCACACAGTCGATGAAATGCGACGACAAAATCATGACGAAAAGAAAAATGATGAGCGACATTGAAAAGGAAAACGGTTGGACGGTGCTTTCCGCTATCAGAGCAATACCGAAGCAGGCGGAAAAGTCCGAAGATGACGCTTTGATGAAGATATTACAGGGAGGTGAGAATAATGGGGCTGTTTGATAAGATATTCAGGCGTGACACTGAAGGCACTGATATTGAAGTGGCTTTCGGACTAAAGCAGATAAGCAATATAACGAGAGAACAGGCGCTTGAGATCCCTGCGGTTTCAGCGGCTGTTAATTTTATAGCCGGCACAATAGCAAGCCTGCCAATAAGGCTGTATAACAGCAACGATGAAGTTCAGACGGCGGTAGAAATCACTGAGGATAACCGTCTGTATCTGCTGAACGAAGAATCGGGTGATACTCTGAACCCGACAGAAATAAAGCGTGCGGTTATCCGTGATATGCTTCTTGACGGAACGGGATATATGCACATAGAGCGGAGCGGAAACGAGGTATCGGCTCTCAGATATGTCCGTGACAGTGCTGTAAGCGTGGAGAAAAATTCGGATGCAATCTATAAGACGCTCCGTATGCTCGTTGACGGCAGAGGGTACAACCCTTGGGATTTTGTCATTCTCAGCCGTAACAGCGTTGACGGCGGAAAGGGAGTAAGCATACTTGCCGAGAATCCCACGCTCTTGACATCAAGCTATATGCTTTTACAGCTTGAAAAGGCGATGAGCCGCAGAGGCGGTAACAAGAAGGGCTTTCTGCGCACAGAGCACAGAGTAGACGAGCCAGCGATGCAGGCTATCCGTGAGGCGTGGAAAAAGCTGTACAGCAACAACGGTGACGGTATGATGATACTGCAGAACGGGCTCGACTTCAAGGAAAGCAGCTCCACCGCCGTTGAAATGCAGTTAAACCAGAACAAGGTGACAAATGCAGAGCAGATAGCAATGCTGTTTGGATTATCTCCCGATGTGCTGTCGGGCAGAGCTGATGACAGAACGTACATAAACAGCATAAGAACAGCCGTATTACCTGTCGTTTCTGCGTTTGAAATGGCGCTCAACAGGGCGTTATTGCTTGAAAAAGAGAAGCATAGCAAGTATTTTATCATAGACACTTCCGAGCTTCTGAAAGCGGATATTCTGACACGCTATCAGGCATATCAGATAGGCCTTGCGGCGAATTTCTTACAGCCTGACGAGATACGCTTCAAGGAAAACCTTGCGCCGCTCGGACTTGACTTTATCAAGCTTGGCCTTAACGATGTGCTTTACGACCCTAAGACAAAGCAGATATACACGCCGAATACCGACAGCCACGCTAAAATTGATGATGCAGGCTTGCAAAGCGGCGATGAGGGTGATATAATATCAGAAAAGAGATACAACGATAAGCACGATGAAAAAGGGCGGTTTGCAAGTAAGGGCGGCGGTGCGATCAAATCCATTACGGTAAGCGAGGACGGCACGGTAACAACGGTTTACAAGCTACAGGCTAAAACAAAATATGCACCGTCATCGCAGAGAAATCAAAGCGGTATACAGGTAAAGCCAAAGACTTATGCAAAGCTGTGCGGAGAGTTTAATACGAAGTATCCGGGAAGTAGAAAAGGATTTCAAGGTACGGTTTTTAAAGGAAAATATCAGTACTTGGCAACTTCAGACGGAGAAGGCGGAGTGATTATAAGCCGTAAAATTAAATTGTGATAGGAGAATTTGAGTATGACAAAACGACAATTTGAAAAGTATAATACGGCATATCAAAGTCTTTTAAAACAGCGGTATATAGAAAAAATACCTGAAAACAATGACACCGATGACAACTATGATCTGTTTAGTAAATTTCTGTTTGTCTTAGTTGCTCCCGAACAATATGAAGTAGAGCCTTTAATGCTGGAATATGTGAAGAATCACGAAGACGCAACTGTGGAAGAATTGCTGTCTTACTTTGACAATATCGCTCCTCCCGGCTTACCTCCCTGCGCTTCTGAGTGGGAAGATGACGAGGATGAAGAATGAAATTGAATATGATGACCGCCCTTGTTAAGAGCGGTTTTCTTATACCCGTGTGCAATCGATTGCACAAAACTTAATAATTTTACCGTTCCGAAAGGAGCGGTATTTTTATACCCACAACACAGAAAGGAGTGATAAAAATGAAAATCGAAATACGTTCCGCTGATCTTATGCACATCAGTGGATATGTAAATGCCGTAGAGCGTGACAGCAAGCAGCTGCCTGCGTCAATGGCGCCCGGTATGACAACGCCGTTTGTCGAGCGTATCGTAAGCGGTACGTTTGCAAAGAGCCTTAAAGAACACCCGAAGGTCGAGCTGAGGTTCAACCACGGCAAGGTACTTGACACCACAGACGGCACACTGGAACTGCATGAGGACAATATAGGACTTCACGCAGAAGCCGACGTCACCGACAGAGAGGTGATAGCGCAGGCGAGGGCAGGACATCTGACAGGGTGGAGCTTTGGCTTTTCGGGCGCACGGGCACACGTTGAGCCGTGTGACGAGGGAGTACAGCGCAGAATGATAACGGGACTGACACTGCACGAGGTGTCTATCCTCAACCGAAGCCCCGCATATATCGCCACGTCAATAGAAACGAGGGGCGAGGAAACGACCGTGACGGAACAGCGCAGTGCCGAAAACGATACGGTCGAGGTAACAGGTGAAATCCGGGAGTTTATCCCCGATTACAACAAGGAAATAGAAATCTTACAGCTTATGTCGGATTACTCCGACGGAAAGGAAACAGTATGAATTTAAAAGCACTCATCGAAAAGAGAAATGCTCTTATCGCCGATATGAAGTCACTCTGCGATAAGGCTACAGTAGAAACAAGAGCGATGACAACTGAGGAGCAGACAGACTATGACGCTAAGAAGGCGGAAGTCGAAGCACTGAACAAGACAATCCGCTCAATCGAGGAGCAGAACGCTCTTGATCTGAACTCTGCAAAGTCAGACGGCACAGCAACCGACAAGGAGCAGGCGGAAACAAGAGCCTTTGAAAATTATCTGCGTACAGGCCAGATAGTCGAAACAAGAGAAGATGTCAATCTGACAAAGGGCGATAACGGCGCAGTCATCCCTGCAACTATCGCAAACAAGATAATCCGTAAGGTTATCGACATCTGCCCTATCTATCAGATGGCAACAAGATACACGCTTGCAGGTACTCTCTCGATTCCCTACTACGACGAAGAATCGCAGGCTATCTCAATGGCGTATGCCACAGAGTTTACGGACCTTGCAAGCACATCGGGTAAGTTTTTAAGCATCGAGCTCAAGGGCTATCTTGCAGGCGCACTCTCAAAGGTTTCAAGAAGCCTTATCAACAACTCGCAGTTTGACATCGTTTCATATGTTATAAACGAAGTATCTATTGCGGCGGCAAAGTGGATTGAAAACCAGCTTATCAACGGCACAGCAAGCAAGATAGACGGTCTTGCCGCAGGTGTTACACAGGTGGTAACGACCGCATCGGCGACAGCTATCACGGCAGATGAGCTTATCGACCTGCAGGAAACAATCCCCGACGTATATCAGGATAACGCCTGCTGGATCATGAATAAGGCGACAAGAACCGCTATAAGAAAGCTCAAGGACAACGAGGGCAGATATATTCTCAATCCCGATGCAACGGCAAAGTGGGGCTATACGCTGTTCGGCAAGCCTGTATACACAACTGACAGCGTATCGGCTATTGCTTCTGAAAAGACAGCTATCTACTACGGCGATATGAGCGGTCTTGCCGTTAAGACCTCCGAGGACGTGTCTATACAGATACTCAACGAAAAGTACGCAACACAGCACGCTGTCGGCGTTATTGCCTGGGTGGAGATTGATGCAAAGGTCGAGAATGCGCAGAAGATAGCCGCCCTTAAGATGAAGAAGGCAGGAGGCCAATAATGATAGTAAAGGCAACGACCAACTTTTCGGGCACCGTCAGTATGGCAAAGGGCGAGGAGCGTGAGCTCCCTGCCGGTCCTGTGCTGAACGACCTGCTCTCCTGCGGGTACATAGTGCCTGTGGACAAGGAGGAGAAAAGTGAAGCTAAGCGAGGTAACAAGCACAATGATTAAGGCATTCTGCGGTGTCAGTGATGACGAGGACGGAATGCTTGAAATCTGTGCCGGAGCGGCAAAATCCTATATCAAGGGATACACGGGGCTTGACGATGCTCAGATAGACGAATACGAAGACATCACGGTGGCTTACTTAGTGCTTATAAACGATATGTATTCCTCTCGTGACTTCTCGTCCGACAGAGCGTCACAGAACCCCGTGACCGCTCAGATACTCGCCCTGCACAGCATAAATCTGCTGAACGGAGTGAATGAGAATGACATTTAACAGAAAAATCACGCTCATATCCTCCGAGCAGAAAAACGGCTCGCAGGGCAAAGCGGACAGGGCGGTAAAGACCGTATACGCAAAGGTTTCCGAGCCCGGTGTAACGGCAAAATATGCCGCCGAAACGGCAGGGTACAAGTCGGAGCTTACGGTGTATATGTGGAGACGTGAATACAGCGGTCAGTCGGTCGTACAGATTGACGGCAGGCGGTATCACGTCGAAACAACCGGAGCGGCCGACAGCGACCTGCATATAAAGCTGATACTGACGAGAGAAGGCTGACAATGATAACAGAAAAGATTGATTCGGCACTCTCGGTGGTATTCGAGCATTTTTACAGCTATATGCCCGAATTTGAGGACGGCAAAGAGCCGGAGAAGTATGCGGTGTACAATTTATCGTACAGGGATACGTTCTTCAGCTCCGGCAGGGCAAATATACGGCAGTATTCCTTGTCTGTGAGCGTATTTTCGCCACAGGCAGACATTGAGCTGTATGACAAAACGCAGACGGCGATAGAGAATGTAGGCGGTATATTTACCGGCACTACCGATTTATCGCAGTTTGATGTTTATCCCAACAGAAAAATTTTAGTCATGGAGTTTACGCTCTATGAGGAAAGGACATAACTATGGCAAAAGTAATACAGGGTACAGATCGTAAGTCGGCTGTATGCACCAAGCGTTTTGCGTATGCACCGCTGACAACGGATAACGCCGATACACTGGCATACGGTGACGTGACCGAGATCAAGGACATACTTATCACAACAAAGTACACGCCTAAAATGAACAGCGCATCGCAGTATGCGAGCGGCGTTGAGGTTGACAGCTATGTAGCTAAGGCAGGCGGCGCGCTTGACGTAACAATTGTGAACACAAACTCCGCTGACGAGGTGGCACTTTTCGGTGCAAAGGTAAATACGTCAACAGGCGTACTTGAAAGCGGTAAGGATGATGTTGTACCCGATGTAATGTGCATCTACAGCACTATGACATCAGACGGCAAGATAAACCTGTACAAGTTCCCCAAGTGCAAGTTCACTTCACAGGGCGAGAACGTACAGACGACCGATGAGAACGGCGTAACGTTCAACAGCCTTGCATTACAGGCAAACTACAAGGCGCTTATCAACACAGGCGTTGATATGTACTGTGTAAAGGGTCTTGATCCCGTTACAGACAAGGCAAGCATTGACGCATGGTTTGCGACCGCTTCGGGCGTTATTGTAGCTTCAGCGTAAAAAAAAGTACAGATATGACGGGGCGGGAAACTGCCCCGAAAATTATCTAAAGGTGAAAAATGGAGCTGATATTAAGATACATAGAACTGCTTGAACTATGCCACAGTGACAGCTACGACCCGTTTCTTGCGGATATGGAGCTGAGGTGTCTTGAAGAGATAGTAATACTGCTCAGGTATAACCACAACCACGACCCACATACGGGGAGATTTACGAGTGGGAATAGCGTTAATGCTGTTGACAAAAGCGAAAAATCTGATATAATAAAAACAGGAAGTGATGATGTGGCTGAGATAATAGAACTTGGCAAATTCGATACTCAGCCATTAGAAATTGAATTTGGCAAGCTTAAAACTGATGAACTGATTGTTACGAATGAACGGATAGAACATATTAAATCCAGACACTCTGAGGATTTTGACTTGTTTGAAAAGTATGGCTTGTCGGTTGTTGCTGAACCTGACATTATAATAAAAGACGAGAAGAATGTAAATACCGTTTTCATGGTAAAAAAACTTGAAAATACTAACCTCAATTTGGTAGTAAAGATTATTCTTGAAACTGATGAGAAAGATTTGAAAAATTCGGTTATGACATTTTATCGTATACGAGAAAGAAACCTGAAAAAACTTGTTGATAGGAATAAAACTCTTTACAAAAGTGAATAAAAGTGATATAATATAAGTAAGATAAGAACAGCATTTTGAAGTAGAGAATGTGCTGCTACACACCCTTGTGGTCAAAAGAAATGTGGGAAAGGGCACACCCACCAAAATGCCATCGCTTTGAAAGCCGTTTTGAGAAATCGGAACGGCTTTCTTCTATGAAGATAAACCGCCCACAGCAGTGAGCGGTTTTCTTATACCCGTGTGCAATCAATTGCACTTGACTTGAACACAAACTTTGTAAAAACAGCCGTTTTTTGTGAAGTTCGGCGCAAATCAGAACCAAACTTAATAATTATACCGCCCCTTTTGGAGCGGTATTTTTATACCCAAAAAGGAGTATCAATGTTCACAGAACTTTTAAACAAGAAAATTTACATTACAGATACTTTATATCTGCGATATGACATAAAAGCGTTTATAGAAGCGGAAGAAAAGGGCATCAGCCCGTTTGAACTGACATTTCCTCTGCCGCTTGACTACATCAGAGCGGGGCTCAGGTGTTGCTTTGATGAACTGGGAGCCGACCCTGTAAAACGTTCCGAGATAGTGGCATATATGATAAAGGAATTGTCGCAGGAATACCTGCAGGACAGGGTGCTTGCCGCTACGACCGCCGCACTTCCTGCGCCGATAGTGGGAAGTAAGCCGACAGAAGAAAAGCCCGACTTCAAGAAGCTTCGCAGTCTGTTTATAGATATTATGGGACGGACGGAGGAAGAATTCACATATTCCACGCTGTACGAAATAACGGACAGATGGAACGACTACGCAACGTTTATGGGGTACAAAGCCCCGACAGAGAGGTTTGTACAGTATGACGATTAAAGACAGCCGTGCGTACAAATACGCCGTGTGGGCATCGCAGGACAGCTCCGGTAAGGTCGGAAGATACGTCAGAAAACAGTGCGCCGAATGGCTTAAAGCTGTCGATGACGGTTATGTAGATGTTCAGGAATGGAACAAGATAACCGCACTGCTCAAAGCCATACAGCACCCGGACTTAGGCCGTGATATGTACTCATCGCTTGAAGATTACAGCCTGCTTTTTATCTATGCGGTGCTTTGCACGAAAACAGACGGAAAGCTGTATTACAGCACGGGATTGCTCGAAATAGCCCGAAAGAACTACAAGACGTTCACAGCGGCGGTAATATTCATCATCGGTATGCTGACATTGCCACGCTTTTCCCGTCTGTTCTCTGTAGCTCCCGACTTAAAGCTGTCGAGCGAGCTGAAAGTAGCTATCAAGAAAATTATAAAATCCTCTCCGCTGCTTGAAAAGCATTTCAAGATTATGCGGTCCGAGATCAGATGCTTGATGTGTGATACGGAGTATACGCCGCTTGCGTATAGTAAGGATAAGCTTGACGGTAAGCTGGCGCATCTGTTCCTTGCAGATGAAGTCGGGGCTATGGACGGCTATCCGGTTGAAGCAATGCGTTCTTCGCAGATTACGCTTAAGAGCAAGCTCGGAATACTAATATCGACACAGTACCCGAATGATGATAACGGCTTAAAGGACGAAATCGACATAGCCAAGAAACAGCTTGACGGGGTGTACAGCTCCGGCAAGAAATATTTTGCATTGCTTTACGAGCCGGACATTGAGCTTGTACCCGACTGGAAGACGAACGACAGTGTGCTGTACCAGTCAAACCCTGTAGCTGTCGATAATGCGGACTTGTTTTCGGAACTGAAAGACAACCGCCAGCTTGCCGTACTGTACGAAAACAAGCGCGAGAACTTTCTCTGCAAGCACTGTAATATTCAGTACAAGGGTGTCGGCAGTGAGGGCTATGTTGACCTTATATCCGTGCAAAACTGCTCAGAAGAAGTGCCGGACGAGTTCTGGCGGGGTAAGATAGTCTATCTCGGACTTGATCTCTCTCAGACTGAGGATAACACGGCGCTCGCTATGATATGCTATCACGAGGGCAAGATATATGTTAAATCGGTAGCGTTTGTTCCTGCCGAAAAGGTAGAGGAAAAATCGGTAAAGGAGCACGTTAATTATAAGACGCATATCGCAAACGGTGATTGCTTTGCGTGCGGCGATTATATCATAGATTACGGCTTTGTCGAAAATTACATACTGACGCTGAAAGAAAAGTACGGCGTTATAATAGCTCAGCTCGGCTTCGACCGTTGGAATGCGCTCTCCACAGTGCAGAAACTTGAAAGCGCAGATGATCCGATAGAGTGCGTAGAGATACGACAGCATTCCAGCGTGCTTCACGCCCCGACAAAGTGGCTCAAAGAACAGATACTCACAGGAAATGTCGTTTTCGCAAAGAATGAACTGCTTGAAATAAATTTCAGCAATGCCCGCTGTACAGAGGATACGAATTTGAATAAATACGTTAATAAAAAGCGCTCTGCCGGCAAGGTCGATATGGTGGTGTCGCTGATAAATGCGGTGTATCTGCTTCAGCAGGAGATACTCAACGGCGATTGCGGCGTGTTTGTGCAGTATTGACAATGTTCTCCGCTTGCTGTATAATGTAGGCAGAAAAGGAGGAAATACTATGGACTTGCTTTCGGGAATATTAATAATGACAGTTGTCGGTGGCGTAATCGGCGGATTGCTCGGTCCTATTGTTGAAGCTGTAAAAGAACATAAAGCAAAAAAGCAGGCTTTTGAAATTACCACAAGAGGACTAACCGAATATGACACGTTTTTTACAAAAGTAGCCGGCGTAACGCATAACGGCATACAGCTTATATTGCCAAAATTAAAAAGTGGTTTACCCTTGTGCTTTATCAGGGAAGCAGATAATCCTTATGACAATAACGCTATAAGGGTAGAGTGCAATGGCAGAAAAATCGGATATTTGCGAGCTGAATTAGCAGCTGATTTAGCGCCTATTGTAGATAATGGCGGTGCGATAACAGGCACTATCGCAAAAATAACAGGCGGCGACGGTGCCTCGTATGGCTGTAATATTGAAATTACAGTATGGACAAAACTTTAAGATTAAGCACATCTGAGAGGGTGTGCTTTTCTTATGCGAAAAAATTAAAAAAGTTTCAAAAATCTCTTGACTTTTGCGTACGCAAATGTTATAATAATGACAGTGGAAAAAGAAAGCCACTAATAACGGGGCAAGCCGAGAAAGGAGAAACAAATGGACGAAATGAACGATACCGTAAGACTTGTGATTAAAGCGATAATCCAGATAATCAAAGACAGCAAAGACAAAGACGAAGCACTTAAAAAAATAGAAGCCCTGCTCAAGTAAAGCAGAACTTCCACAGAAACTATAAGCCGGGCGGACTTGCCGCCGCCTTGCTTATATTATTATATCACGGCTTGCTCCTTTCTGTCAAGAAAGGGTGTGATTAAAATAAGCGAAAACGGCAAGAAAAAAATGGGTAGACCGATTAAAAGTGAAGAGCCAAGAAATGTCAGTTTGCATTTACGAATATCGCAGGGTGAAGCAGAACGCATAACAAGATGTTCAGAGCGTTTAGGTCTTAATCGTACGGAAACTATAATGCAGGGCATAGAATTACTTGAGAAGAAAAAATAAAAAAGCGAGTTTGTTGTCTCCGCTAAAAGTACAAACAAACTCGCCCACAAGACAGATTGCTCTATCTGAAATCTATTATACTCGGATAGAGCCTTTCTGTCAAGTCAGAAAGGATATGTTATGAATAACAAAGTAGTCACTAAAACGAGTACAGAGTTTGGTTCTGTAAGATGTGTTGAAGAAAAAGGTTCAGTTGTGTACTGTGCGTCTGATGTTGCGAAAGCTTTAGGATATGTTAATCCCCGAAAGGCTGTAGCTGATCATTGCAAGGGTGTAACGAAACGTGACACCCTTACGAAAGGCGGTATACAATCGCTCAGTTTCATTCCCGAAGCTGATGTTTACCGTCTTATCTGCCACAGTAAATTGCCGTCTGCTATGGCATTTGAAAAGTGGGTATTTGAGGACGTTGTACCGAAAGCTGTACACGGCGGAAATGTTAAACAGCCCGACACAGAGCAGTTGACGCTTGAAACAGCAGAGTATCACTATTACGACAAAACGTACAGGGGAGAGCCGGTGCTGACATCTGCGGATATGAGCCATTTCACGCATAAAGAACGTTATGTGATAAACAGTTGCATACATCAGACGATAAAAGACAAGGACTACTTTCTTTTAAAAGACGATGAACTCAGAGCATTTAAAACAGAGAATCCGAACGTTCCCAAAATGTCGGCGCAGCTTTTTATTGTTACTAAAAGCGGTTTTACTAAGATAATAAAAATGCTTGGTGAACATATAGCGTTGCCCGGTTGCTTTGAGATAGTGCCGCTAAAGCCGAAAAATCCGTTCCCGGAGTATCGTGAGAAAAAAGCACTTACCACTTGTGATATTGATGAATTGTTCGATAAGTACAGTATCAATATGACAGGCGATGATGTTATTCCACGCAAAACTATGATTGAACTTTTTGGGAAAAACATAATCAGTGCGGTTGATGCATACAAAGAGAATAACTCGTGCAAATTTGTTTATTTTGACAGCATAGAGAGCAAATCTTATGATTTTTGCTGGAACTTGATGGGCTACACTCGTAAAGGAGTTACCCTTGCGGCTACTATACATAATGCGTTGACATTAGGCAGATGTTGGGCAAGCGCAAAATCGTCCGAAGGCGATGATAAAGTAGAATGCTTATAAACGTGCAGTAAATTGCCCAAAACTGAATAAATCATCCACTCCAAAAGGGGTGGATTTTTTATACCCAAATTTCTGAAAGGAGCATAAACAAATGGAAGTTAGTGATTTTATTGATTTTTCAGGATTGGATGAGGCAATTAAAAAAACATTCCGAAAACTTGAAAAATTAGACAAGGAAACTTGCGAAGTCCGTAGTAATAAAATACTCTACGAAGCAGGCGATATTCTTGTCGCAGAACAACGCAGAATACTTTCTCAACGCAAAGAATATTCGGGTTTTCAGCCTTTAGTAAGACGCTGGACTAAAGAAACGAGATACGGACGGCATTTGTACGTCGGTTATCCGGCTCATGTTGTGAAAAATAATATAAAGGTTATGATTATTGAGTTCGGCAGACCCGGAAGCTATTGGCGTGGCGGGCTTGAAAAGGGGCAATACGATAAAAAAGGCAGAAGGATAGGCGTAGTACAGCCTTATCCTCATATCAGAGCGGCATGGCTTATCAAGAAGAATGAAGTAAACAATTTTATGAAAGAACGCATATTAGAAGAGATGAAAAAAATATGGGAGGAAGAAAATGGCTAACGAACTAACTACACGATTGGCTTTGAATACCAAAGGTTTTTCTAAAGGCATACAGGAAATAAAAGCCCAGCTCACCGAGCTTAACAAAGCCCTTGAAACGAACAAGAAAGAGCTTGCCGATACAAACAAAAAAACAAAGGAATACGAAAAAGAGCTTGATCAGCTGAAAACAGCCGAGAAAGAAAACGGCACAGCTACAAAAGAACAGAAAGCCCGAATGGCAGAGCTTGAAAAGGAGATTGACAAGGCGCGCATCAGAGCCGCACAGCTTAAAACCGAGCAGATCGATTTAAAAAACGGGCTTAAAAGCACCACAAACGAACTAAAAAAACAAAAAGCAGGCGTTTCCGGTGTTTCCGATGAGATGAAAAAGATGAAAACGCTGATAACCGGCTTTATTGCGGCTTACGGCGGTAAAAAACTGTGGGAAATGCTGATCGGCTCTAACGCCGAAATGGAACAGTATACAACCTCGCTTGAGGTTATGCTCGGCTCTACCGAAAAAGCGTCGGCAATGATAGAGAAGATGCGTGAGTTTGCCGCTAAGACACCGCTTACGCTTGAAAACGTAATCTCCGGCGGTTCGCTTCTGATGAGCTATGGCGTGGACGAAAGCAATCTTATCGATACTATGACAAAGCTCGGAGATCTCGCACGCGGAAACGCCGAGAAAATGGACAGAATAACGCTTGCCTACGGTCAGATGCTTGCAAAGGGCAAGGTCACCGGCGAAGAACTTATGCAGATGACGGAGGCAGGTGTACCGCTTCAGACAGCACTTGCCGAAAGCATAGGCGTGACAGGCGAAGAATTTTCCAAGATGGTTTCTGCAGGCAAGGTCGGTATAGACGATCTGAACAAGGCTATAACTGGGCTTACAACGGGTGACGGTAAGTTTGCGGGGATGATGGAGAAGCAGTCGCAGACTATGCAGGGTATGCTCAGTACCTTACAGGATAACATATCCGAGTTCTTACGCAAAATGGGCGAGGGCGCTTTCGGAGAAGTAAAGTCGGCACTGCAGGAAGCGTCCGATCTTTTAGCGGAATGGGAGGAGGACGGAACGCTCGACAGATGGGCGCAGGGAGTAGGTGTTATGCTGAAAAACCTTATTGCTTTTCTGAAAACGGCTATTTCTGTAGGTCTTGACTTCAAGGAAGCAATAATAGCGGGGGCTGTGGCTCTCGGTACTTTTAAGGTCGCTATAGGAATTGGCAATATTATAAGCACAACGGTCTTGAGAATAAAAGAGTTTGGCATTGCGACAGAACTTGCGACAATCAAACAAAAAGCTTTTAATGCAACTGGTGCGGCTAATCCGTATGTGCTTATGGCTTCGTTGTTAGCTACATTAGTGGTTGACACAATTGCGTTTACTTCCGCATCGGATGATGCCAAAAAGTCAATAGATGAATTGAAAGATTCGGCGAACGGAGCGAAAGACAAGGCAGATGAACTATCAGATGTGCTTGAACGCTATAAGACCATTAGTAATAGCACAGGCACAGCGGCAGAGAAAACAGAGGAACTCCAGTCATTACAAAAACAGCTGAATGATACGTACAGCACTACAGCTGAAAAGCTTGATCTCGTAAACGGAAAATATGAGGATAATATCGAAAAACTGCAAGAAGCAACAAGGCAGGAAAAAGAGTTAGCATTAGCAAAAGCACAATCGTATTACGATGAATTAGCGTCCTCTGATGCAAAGCGAAACTATGATGATGTTCACAGTGCAGATTCTGACGAGGATATGAGTGCCGTGAGCAAAATAACAATTGCCACACACAAAGATCACGAAGGTACAGGCAGAGGAGCATATAAAACTTATCCGCTTTTTGGCGATGCTAATTTGTACGATCAAGTAACTGGAACTGCTCGTCAGCGAGCCGATTATTATAAAGATGTTGTAACAAGGCTTAAAGAAGCAAATCTCGAAGCAACGGAAGCCTATAAAAATTACAACGATTTATGGATTAAGTATGAAGATGAAGCACAGAAAATAGAAAAAGCCAAAGTTTCTGTTGACGAATTAACTGATTCAATTGAAAAATCATCAAAGAAAACCGAAGAAAACACCGAGACCAAAAACAATAACATAAAAACCACCGAAGAACTTGCCGACAGCACATCGACACTCGTCAAGAATCTTAACGAACTGGCTTCCGCCTACGCAGAGCAGGGGAAGAACGGCAATATATCCTATGACACTATGCTGAAGCTTATAGACGCAGGGTATACGCAGTGTATCAGTCTTGACAACGAAACAGGCAAGATAAAGCTGAATACAGAAGCGTACAAAGAGCTTGCAAAGGCGAAGCTCGCTTCACAGATAGCGGAGTACGATGCGACGATCGGCACGTCCGGCACACCGAATATTAACTCATACTACGATCAGCAGGAATGGGAAGCAAAAAAGGATCTAAGGCTCAAGCGTGATGCACTGAAGGCAATGTATGACAACTTCGATAACTATATGGAAGCTGGCAGTTTCAGCGGTTCGGGCAGTTCTTCATCATCAAGCAGTTCCGATAACGAGTTTAAGAAAGCTTCGGAGGCATACAAGACCGAAGCAGACAAGAAGATAGCCCTTATAAAGCGTGAACTTGAAGCAAAGAAAGAGCTTCGTGACGCTACGATAAAAGCGATTGACGATGAAATCGAAGCCCGCAAGCGTCTGAATGAGGACAACGATCTTGAAAAGCAGATAAATGAAGTTAAAGCACAGCTTAAATACAGTCAGCTTGACGAATTCTCCCGTGAGCAGATGGAGAAAAAATTGCAAGGATTGTATGACGATAAAGCGGAAAAGAACTGGCAGAGAAACGCACAGGCTCGTAAGAATGCCGCAAACGCAAAGTATGAAAGCGAGCAGAAAAGCTACAACAATCAGATCAGCGCAATCAACGAAAGTCTGAAAACCGTACAGCAGATAATGTCTGCTATGGCGGATGGCTCAAAAACCGTCGAAAACATAGTCAATAACGACAATACACGGAACAATACAGCAAACGTTAATCTTATCGGTATGGCTCTGACAATGGCTCAGATAACAAAGGCAGTCAAGGATGCGCTGATGGACGATATTGTAATCAGATAAGGAGAAAAAAGTATGGAGAAAATCACATTTTCAACCGTTCTCGGTACGGCGGTAACGATAGACGATGTCAACACATCATCTGACGCAGACGGATACATACCGCTCCACCTGCTTAGTTTTGAAGGCAATGCACTCGGATATAAGCACGACAGCTCCGAGCGTGTAGGCTTTGACGGTGCGGGATTTTACGGCGCAAAAGCAAACATCCGTACTATCACCGCAGACATTGCTCTTTTGCCCCGTGACGGAAAGCCGGCTACAATGTACGAGCTTCGCAGGAAGCTCCTGCGGTACTTTCCCGCCGGTGTTGAAGGTACGCTGAAATACACGAACAGCGCCGGCAAGACATATCAGATCGAGGGCGTTGTCAGTGAGCTTCCTGCGGTAGAACGGCAGATAGGAGTGCTGTGTACAGCGAAAATATCTATACTGTCGTATGTGCCGTTCTGGCGTGTAAAAGCGGAAGATGTGGAGGTATCAGCCGCTGCGGGAAAAACGCAGTCGGTAAATTTCACATCGCAGACGGAGGATAAAGTGCCGGCTATGCTCAGCATAACTGCAACGTCTGCTATGACGGGTACCGATACGCATTCGGCAATAATTACGCTTTCGGGACGTGAAATGCCTGTGTCGTACAACAGCATGAGCGTCTACGGCAAAGAGCCACAGGGGACATACAAAAGCGCCACAGGAGAGCTTCAGCTGACAAAATACTTGAGCACAAGTGATGTGATAAACATCGACTGGGGACTTCTCGGCAAGGTATATATACCGTATTCACAGCGTTCTGGCATCGACCTGATAAAGTCAACATCGCAGTATATCTATCCCGGCAATAACACTTTATCGGTAAAGAACATTGCGACAGCGGGTACGATAAAAGTAAAGCTGGTGCGTTTTGATTATGTAAGGAGTATCTGATGATAGTTAGAGTATACGATTTTTTGTCGGCAGAGAAGCCGAAATTCTCGCAGAATCTTGTCGGCATCGTATCCGATGTTGAAAGCTTCAAATATACACGCAGAGCATATGACATCGGCAGTTTCGAGATGACAATACCTACACACGCCGATGAAGCCGGATGTATACAGCCGGACCGTATGCTGATAGTCGGAGAAAAGCTTGGCCAGACATATATAGCGAGCGATCCGACAAAGCGTATAGTAAGAGGAATGTTTCTTTATGTTACGGACATTGAGAAGAAGGACGATAAGATAACTGTCACCGGATATGATCTGAAGTATCTGTTTGCCCTTCGGGTCACGCTTTTTCCGAAGGAAGAGCAGGACAAGGGAACATACGGCTATTACGTCACAAGTGGCACGACATTTTCGTGTATCTCGGACATCATCAACTACAATATCGTAAACGCTACAGACAGTGACAGACAGATATACGGTATGTTTGGTATAACTATGCCTGTAAATCAGATCAATGCTGACCCGCCGCTTACAGGCATACAGAATGACCGCTACATGACACGTCTTGAGCCTGTCAGCACAGCAATTTTTAATCTGCTAAAAAACTGCAAGACGCATTTTTACGATATGCGGCTGATCATAGATGACAATGCGGAGGACGGTGACAGCTACAATCCGCACATGGAATCGAGCGAGGACAAGCCGACTATCATCATAGACGAGAGCAGGTATAACATAAAAAGTTATACACGCAAGGACGGAACATCGGCATACAAAAATGCTATATATGCCGTAGTCGGTAGCGGTGATGATGTCACGGTAAAATGCGTGAAGCGTCCCGATGATACCGCAAGCGGAGTAAAGCGTAAAGAGGTTGTGCTTGACGTTGATACCGACAGTGTAGCCGAGATAGACAGATACGCACTTAAAGCGGCAGAAGAATATGTAATATCCGATGATTTTGAGATAGAACCGCTGTTTATGGATGACGAAGCCGAACCTGAGCTTGCACAGAAGGTATCCATTCGCATTGACGGGGTAGAGTACGAAACGGTCATAACCGAGATCACAGACGAGTACGCAAACGGCAAGCATACGCAAAGCTATGTTTGCGGCGACAAAAAGCTGAAGGTACTAAACGTGCTGAACAAGGCAACGGCAGGAAATACGCAGAAGATTGTTAATAATAAGATTGCTGCGGGAAATGCCGGCGGTGTCGGAAAATTCACCAATACCGACAGAAACTGCGAGATATTCAACGACTACAAAAACAATGTTGCATCAGCGTACTATTCTCATGCCGAAGGGTATAAGACTACAGCTAACGCTCCGTACAGCCATGCGGAAGGGAGCAACACTGTAGCGTCAAATCCGTCCTGTCATGCAGAAGGCAGTGGAACGACCGCTTCGGGAAATTGTTCTCATGCTGAAAATATGGGTTGTATCGCAAGCGGCAGTAACTCACACGCAGAGGGATATCATACTATAGCACGGGGAGAGCATTCGCACGCATCGGGAGCTCACACAATTGCGGGGATGGAGGTCTTTGCACTCGGAAGGTATAACAAAAAGGCTGAAGATGTGGCACTTGTTGTCGGTAACGGCTGGGGAAACGATAGCCATGAATATAGGAGCGACGCCCTGACGCTTGACTATAGCGGTAATCTGAAACTTGCCGGAAATCTGACAGCGAATAGTCCCGGATGGGATTATTTAGGCGCCGAAATACACGGTGCAGTCAGATTCGGAAACAACTGGACGAGCGACAGCACGAGTATTTTACTTGCGGTCGGTAACGGGGCGGACAGCAAGAATCTGAGGGATGCCTTAACGCTTGACAGTGGCGGTAATCTGCATATTTCGGGAAAGTTTACAGCTGACGGGGGTGTAGGCTATGTGCTTCTGCCTGCGACCGCTGACACGCTCGGCGGTGTTAAGATAGGCGATAACATATCGGTTACGGCTGACGGGGTTATCTCGGTTGATATGTCGGAGTATCTTAAAAATGCTGATATAGCGGACTGGGCGAAGGGGGATGAAAAGCCGTCTTACACAGCCGAAGAAGTCGGAGCGGCAGAGAAAAATCATACACATAATATGTCGGATATTACGGATATGCCCGAATGGACGAAAACCGAGAATAAACCTGCGTATACGGCAAGCGAGGTCGGTGCGGCGACAGCAGCAGATATTACTGCGGCGGTGAACGCTGTCGAGATCGGCGGAAGAAATCTGCTGTATGACAGCACGGGGAACATCAAAAACGGCTGGAGCGGTACTACGGTGATAAATGTCGGGGGAGGAATATCCGGTAACAGCCTTGCAATATCCAGAACAGGCTATTCCGGAAATGCAAGATATTTCGGCATAAGCAAGCGGCACTTTCTGACGGATTTCAACGTCGGCACAAGCTACACTCTGTCGGCGTGGATAAAGGTCAGAAGCGATGTCGGGCTTGACGCAAGCGGGTATGTAATGGCACGATTTCGCTCGGCAGATGATAAAAAGCTGTATGCCTTGTCGCTGACGGTGGGAGTCGATACTGTTAAAGACAAGTGGCTCTACTACGAAAAGACGTGGACGATAAACGACAGCGACATAGCGAAGCTCGAATGCGTGGCTCTTGCGCTTGATAAAAACGGCATGATCGAGGCTTGCAATATCAAGCTCGAAAAAGGCACTAAGGCTACGGACTGGTCGCCTGCGGTCGAAGAGGACACGGAGCGTATCGCAAGCCTTGAAGCAAGGGTTGCGGCACTTGAGGCTGTGGCGGTATCGGGAGGTGAGGTATAATATTGGATTTTGGAAAGTGGATAGTCGAGGTCGCTGTGAACGGCGTTAAAAGCGGCAGCTTTGACAGAGCGTGGGCGGCTATGCAGCTTGGCAATCATTACAGCCGTGACAGGATAACGGCGGAGGATATTGCGAGGTTTGATGAGGAGATGAATGAGTTTGAGGCAAAGATGAACGAGGCGGATAATACGGAAATTTACGAGGAGGTTATATGAGCGAAAAACAGAAAAACAAGGATAAGGACAGTGCTCCGGTATATAAGAGCAGATACGGTGACGCACTGAAAAACAATCTTGCAAAGGTTATGGAAAAGAAGAATTTCAGCTATGACGCAGATAAGGACAAGCTGTTCTCACAGTATAAGAACAGCTATGAAAAATCGGGCAGAACGGCTATGCGTGACACGATGGGGAATGCGGCATCGCTTACGGGCGGATACGGCAACAGCTATGCGGTCACGGCAGGTCAGCAGGCATATAACAGCTATATGTCAAAGCTCAGCGATAAGATTCCCGAACTTGAACAGAGGGCGTATGAACGCTATAAGGATGATGAGGAAAGTGCGTATAAGCGACTCAATACGCTTATAGGGCTTGAGAAGTCGGACTACGGAAGATACCGTGACAGCGTTGACGATTATAACACAAACAGAAATTTTGAATATAATAAAAGTAAGGACGCTCTGGCACAGCGTAATTTGCAGGCACAGTTTGAACGGGATAACTACGAGAACGACAGGGATTATAACCGCAGGGTATATGAAAACGACAGGGACTATGACCGTAGGGTGAACGAAAATGACAGGGATTATGCTCAGAAGGTGTATGACAGCGACCGCAATTATCAGATAAAACTGAACAGCTCGCTGAAAGACGCTGTGGAGAATGAGGAAACCGACAGTACGAAATTTTCGCCGGTTGATGCTTATGATTTTATCAGCAAGTACGGGGATAAAATCTATACGGATGAAGAGTATATCGAGGCGCTTTATCAGCTTTACGGTGATAAGGAGGGCTTCTTTGACTGGGTTGAGCAGATGGAGATACCCGGTGACACAAAGGGTACAACGTATCTTGAACTGCTGTATGATATACATCCGGAGATCAGGCCGTCAACGTTTAAGAAAATGGGTATGCCCGATGACGAGCTTATAAGAAGAACCGCAACAGGCGGCGGAGCTACACCTCCTCATTCCCAGAGCTTCTGGTGGTTAAATCAGGGGATGACCAAAAAGTAAAAAAGTCAAAGCAAAGGAGGGGAAATATGAGCAGGATACAGATAATTATTGACAGCATAGCAGGTGCTGTCGGGGCGGTGCTGGGATTTATGTACGGCGAGGTAAACGGCTTGTTCCGTGCGCTTATCGCTTTTATGATCCTGGACTATGTGAGCGGTGTGCTTGTGGCGATTGCGGAGAAGAAGCTGTCAAGTGCGGTAGGCTTCAAGGGGATAGCAAAAAAGCTGCTGATACTTGTGTTCCTGTCGGTAGGTCATATCGCAGACACCTATGTGCTTGGCGGTGCGCCTGTCGCTATGACGGCGGTAATGCTTTTCTATATTGCTAACGAGGGAATCAGCATTGTCGAAAACGCATCGGCACTGGGACTGCCGGTGCCACAGAAAATAAAGAATGTATTAAGGCAGATAAAAAGTAAAAGCGGGGAGGACGACAGTGAGAACAAAGGGCATTGATATAAGCAGGGTGCAGGAGCAGTTCGATTTTACGGCGGCTGTGTCGTCAGGCGTGAAGTTTGTAATTATCCGTGCCGGCATACGCACGGATGAGGACACTTACTTCAGACGCAATATCGAGCAGTGCAAAAAACTCGGAATAGATTTTGGCTGTTACTGGTATGTTACGGCGACAGACACGGCGGAGCTTGACAGGCAGATAAATGCGTGCGTCAAGGCGATAGGCAATGAAAAGCCGTCATATCCCGTGTTCTGCGACATGGAGGAACAGCGTCAGATTGACAACCTCACAAGCAAGGAAAGAACCGATATGGCGCTTGAGTTCTGCGACAGGCTGAATAAGGCAGGGCTTCCGTCGGGAGTGTATGCTAATCCTGCGTGGCTTGAAAGCTACTATCAGAAGGAACGTATTGTTGGAAAGCGTGACATATGGCTTGCGCACTGGACCGAAAGCCCGGACTATGCAAGCAGATATGACTACGGGCAGAAAATGTGGCAGTGGGGCATTGACAGTATCGCAGGCAAGGATGTTGACGGGGATATTTGCTTTGTGGATTATCCTGCGATAACGGCTAAATGGTATAAGGAAAACTGCGGTGATAAGCCTGAAAAGCCCGTGAATCTGTTTAAAAAGGGCGACAGCGTGAGGGTGAAGCGTGGTGCGAGATTTACGAACGGAGTAGAGCCGTATTCTTATGTATATGATACTGTCTATACCGTTCAGCAGGTGTCGGCAAGCGGCAAGGAAACGCTTATAGGCATCGGCTCGGTGCCTACCGGCTGGCTTTATACAGAGAATCTGTACAAGGCAGAAAAGGCGGAAAGCACGGAAAGTAATGGTGCAACGCAGAAATTCGCTGTAGGCGATAAGGTCAAGGTAAATTACGGTGCTAAGACGTATAACGGCGGTTCGCTTGCGTTGTTTGTTTATACTAATGTGTACGAGGTTATGCAGGCAGGCTCGGGTGACAGAGAGGACTATATCGTCATCGGTCAGGGCGGGCAGGTCACTGCGGCGGTAAGAGCGGAGGACCTTACGAAAATATAGCATAAAAATAACGCACAGGCGAACAGCCTGTGCGTTTGTGCTTTTAAAACATGCTATTATGCTTATCTGTAGGTCGTGAATTCCTGTACCCAGTAATACTTATAAGCATCGTTATATGTGCCGAATGCTACGGCGAGATTTTCAAAATCGGGATTGAGAATATTTTCACGGTGACCTTTGGTGGAAGCCATCCAGCTGTCGACTACTCTCTGTGCGGTGGGCTGACCTGAGCCGAGATTTTCTCCGACGGAGCAGAACTTATACCAAAGCTCATCATCGCTGTAGCCGTATATGGTCTTGAAGTTTGAGCCGTCCGGTCGCAGATGGCTGAACTGCTGTTCAATTTCACTGCAACGTGCCTTCGCCGCCTTGTATGCGTTTGCATCCCACTTATAAGGCTTAAGTCCGTAGGAAACACGGATTTCATTCACGATACGGAAAACCTCCGCCTCTTCTGCGGTGCAGTTTACGGGGCTGTCGGTTATGACCTGTGCGGGAGTTGCATTATCCTGCACGGTGGGTTTTGCTGTTGCAGGAACGGTAGTTGCGACAGGCTTGCTTTCGGAAAGATAGTCGCTGTGGATATATGTGCCGTCATCGAGCTTATAGTAGCCGGTGTCTGTCAGTGCGGCGATATTTACCGCATCTCCGTAATATTTATAGGAAACGACCTTTGATCCTTGTAAGCCCTCTTTTCTTGCGGAACAGCTTGAAATGTTTATGTACATTGTGCCGCTGCACTTCTTTTCTGTCCATGCGGGCTTTGGTGCGGCGGTTGTTGCGGGAGCTGTAGCCTTGGTTGTGGCCGCTGTGGTCTGAGTGGTTTTTGCTGTTGTGGTTACCGATGTTGTTGCCGATGTTGCAACGGTGGTTTCCTGTGCCTCGTTATGCTTGTTGGCTTTGGTGGGAACCTTTTGTTCCTCGACAGGCGTAGTAGTGGAATATGATGACGCTAAACCGTTGTTGTAGCTGATACCCTCGTCATCGGCTTTGACTCCGAACCATGAGTAACGGCTTGACAGAACGCAAAGAGCGACTACGGCAACAAAACCGCATGACGCACAGCCGATTTTAAGAAAATTGCCGTGTGACTTCTTTTTCCTGCTGTATGTCTGAATCCCGCTTTCACGGTCTTCTGTTTTATTTTCTTCGTTCGTGTTCATGGGTATCACCTGCCTTTTGCCTGAACTTAACGGTAAGCATAATTTCACATCTATATTTTAGCACAAATGCGTTGAGCGTGTCAACAGATACTGAAATTACCAAAAAATATTTGTAAGGGTTGCACAAATTAATGTGTAGCGTTTATGTAAAATCACAATAAAAATAAGCCTGTTAAAAATGCACTGTTATAAAAGCAAAAGTAGATGTATTTTTGTACAAAAGGGCGAAATGGTTACAAAACGGTAACAAAATAGTTACAAATTGTTGCGGGTTTGTAATCTTTTATGTTATAATGGCGGTGAAGGAAAAGATTTGCTGTCTTTCATGACGGAAGGAAAAGCAACCTTAAAGGTGTGGAGCGGGCATTATGCCCGTTCCTGCTTTTAACGGAAAAAGCGTTGATTTATCACCTGTCGTTCACAACGGCGGGTTATTATATAAATATATTGATTGTTTGGGGCGCATGCCCGTTTGTTTTGGTTTATACGGAAAAGGATTGATAATGGGAAAACTGATGATACCCGATTATCGTGACGATATTGAGGAAACTATACTTCCTGACAGCGACAGTGCAAAGGAAGTGCAGGAGGCTGATGTAAAGCCTGCGGTTGCCGATACGTCGGAGAATCGGAATGAAGAAAGCAACGAAGAAAAAGATAAAGGCAAAAACGGTATATCTGCTGTTGCCGACAGAATCTTTGATTATCTGGTTATGGCAGGGCAGTATTTCTGCCATATCATAGCCGATGTATTTTCAAAGCCTGCTGTATATGTGGCTTATGCCGCAGTGTTTATATGGAAGCATACGGCGCTGTTCAGGGACGCAGTAAAGAGGACGTTCTGCGAAATAGGCAGTTTCTTCTTTGCACCTTTGTTAAAGTCAAAGCGTGTGCTTCAGCGTACAAACAGGCAGATAAAGACCGCAAAGGAGCAGGGCGACAGCAAGAAGGCGGCAAAGCTGTACGGAAGTATAGCAAAGGACGCAGTATTCGGCAAGCAGGGTCTTGCGGTAACGCTGTTCAACTATGCCGCACCGATCATCGCAATAGTATTTCTTATGAGCGTTGTCGGATATGCGACGGGTACGGACTATGCGATAAAGCTGACGGTTGACGGAAAGTTTGTAGGATATGTCGAAAGCGAGCAGGTGTTCAATGACGCAGAGCGCATAATGCAGGAGCGTATCACATATATCGGCAACGAGAAGAAGATAAGCATGGAGCCGGGATATTCGCTCGAAATGCTTGGCGACCAGGAATATCTGACGAAATATCAGCTTGCAAACAAGCTGCTTGAGCTGAGCGATACTCCTATCGAGTATGCATACGGAATGTATATAGGCGGAAAGTTCTACGGTGCGCTTGTTGACAATACAGCGGTTGAGGCTGAGCTTGAGAAGATACTTGACGGCTACCGCACAAATGCAAAGGACGAGGACGTTGCCTTTGAGAAGGATATAGAGTATGTTCCCGGTCTTTATCTGTCGGACAGTATTGTGTCAAGCGATGAGATCATCAAGCTGATAAATTCCAAAAAGGAAGAAGCGTCCTATTACACTGTGGTTGACGGCGACAGCCATTCCGGAATATGCTCAAAGCTCGGAATAAGCATAGAAGAGCTTGAGTCGTTGAATCCCGGTATTATGGACGAGGACTATGTGCTGAGAGCCGGCGAAAAGCTGCTTAAAACGCAGGAGGTGCCTTTCCTGTCGGTAAGTATTTCAAGAACGGAAACATATAATGTTGATGTACCGTATGAAACGAAATATGAGGACGATGATACACGCTATGAGGGTGTTGAAACGGTTTACCAGGAGGGCGAGACCGGAACGAACAAAATCACCGCAAAGGTGTATTATGTAAACGGCGAAGAGGTCAAGCGTACCATAAAGAAAACCGAAAGAGTGAAAGAGCCTGTAACGGAGATTATCCTTCAGGGTACTCTGCCTCCGCAGTCATCGCATTATTCAGACGCTTCTGCCGATACGGGCAAGAAGTATATATGGCCTGTTGACGGCGGCACATTCTGGGAGTGGGGCTGGTGGGACGGCGGTTATGCCGGACACAGAGGCGTTGATATAGGCGCACCTTACGGTACGGATGTATATGCCGGAGCAAGCGGTACTGTAATATTCGCAGGCTGGGACAACGGCGGACTCGGTAATGCCGTGATGATACTTCATCCCGACGGATACACAACGGTATATGCCCACAACAGTGAGATATTCGTCAGTGCAGGTCAGGAGGTAAATCAGGGCGAGTGCATAGCCGCAGTAGGCGAAACCGGACTTGCATACGGCTGTCACTGCCACTTCGAAGTAAGATACGGTTCGGAAAGACTGAACCCGAGATATTATCTCAGCGGTCTGCCGGATCCCGGATATTATTAATATGAAATTTAACGGATAACAGGAAACAACCGCTGTGCTGAGGCATGGCGGTTGTGTTTTATTTGTTAAAAAGATCAATAAAGTATAGGGTGTGTATGCTCTTTTCTCTTTACTTTAAAGGCATTA
>ENA-UEQB01000258-UEQB01000258.1-human-gut-metagenome-genome-assembly--contig:-NODE-258-length-49736-cov-38.035200_pt1 | contig 49736 bp, 49 predicted proteins | sample MGYA00242901_ERZ507918 | MGnify/ENA primary metagenome ERZ507918 (study PRJEB26167, sample SAMN06115405) | human gut metagenome | host: Homo sapiens | place: China:Sichuan | collected 2016-04-06... | reverse complement strand
GCTGGGCAACTATGTACGGATCGGATAAACGCTGAAAGCATCTAAGCGTGAAGCCGACCCAAAGATAAGATATCCCACTGATTCAATCAGGTAAGATCCCTTGAAGACTACAAGGTTGATAGGCACAATGTGTAAGTGGAGTGATCCATTCAGCAAGCGTGTACTAATAGATCGAGGGCTTGACCACAATTCGCTTGAGACTTTTTAAGTCAACGAAAAAATGTTAGCAGTGATTATTCAGTTTTGAAGGCACGTCCTTCTACAAATACTGGACAGGAACACAGAAATGTGTTATACTGATTCAGTCAGATCGGTCGGTGTCGATGACGGTGAGGTCCCACCTGTTCCCATTCCGAACACAGAAGTTAAGCTCACTTGTGCCGAAGATAGTTAGCTGGAAACGGCTTGTGAAAATAGGTAGTCGCCGACTTGAACAGAAAGCTCTGAGAGAAATCTCAGGGCTTTTTGTTGTGTCTGGGCATCCCGGTGCACAACGGCGGCCACGTTCTGGGTGAGTGTGTGGGCAACGCTTCCAGCGACGGCATGAAGCTGAAATAAATCCTGTTTGCAGAAAAAGGCGCTTTCGTCTCGTTCTATGAGATGAAAGCGCTTTCTTATTCTGCAAAAAAGGATGCGAACAAGATGAAAACAAAATCAAACCGCCGCGGCAGACGCCAACGCGGATATCGGGGATTGCTTTGGGTGCTGGCGGCCGGCCTGCTGTTGTTCGGGCTGATCGCTCAGCAGAATATCCTGCTGGGCACGTCCAGCCGACACGCGCTGCTGATGGATGCCCGGACCGGGCAGGTCCTGGCCCGGAAGCGGTCTGGTGCGGAAGCCGCTCCGGCCTCCCTGACCAAGATGATGACGGTGCTGCTGGCAACGGAAGCGCTGCCGGACCTGGACACGCCGGTGACCCTGCCGGAGGACATCTTTCCCGCCCTGTACAAGGCAGACGCTTCCATGGCCGGGTTCCAGCCGGGCGAGACGGTCACGGTGCGGGATCTGCTGTACGGAGCCATGCTGCCTTCCGGTGCCGAGTGCTGTGAGACGCTGGCCCGGCAGGTGAGCGGCAGCGAGGAGGCCTTTGTGGCTCTGATGAACCGGAAAGCCGGGGAGCTGGGCATGAAACACACCCACTTTGCCAACTGCACCGGCCTGACCAGCCCGGAACACTATTCCAGTGCGGCAGATCTGGCCGTGCTGCTGCAGGCCGCACTGAACAACGAAACTTTCCGCACGGTGTTTACCACCGGGCAGTACACCAGCAGCGTCACAGCGCAGCACCCGAAGGGACTGTATATGGCCAGCACCCTGCTGAGCAGGCTGGACGGTGGAGAGGTGACAGGCGGGCAGATCCTGGGCGGCAAGACCGGCTACACGGATGCGGCCGGTCTGTGCCTTGCCAGCCTTGCCGTGGTAAACGGAAAGGAGTACATTCTGGTCACGCTGGGGGCACCCGGAAACCACGCGACGGAGCAGACCAACATCATGGATGCTGTGCAGGTGTACCGCAGACTGGAAAATAAAAAATGACTGTTTTGCGCCAATTCTACCGCCAGTCGGTTGTGCGGGAATGTCCGGTCCGGTACAATGGAGCCACAAACAGAACTGCTGGCTCACAAGGAGGACAAAACGATGTACGAACTGAACAAGACCGCTTTTGGGAGTTTTCTGGCACAGCTGCGCAGGGAGAAGGGCATGACCCAGAAGGAGCTTGCCGCCTGCCTGTATGTTTCGGATAAAGCCGTCAGCAAATGGGAGCGCGGCTTGAGCGTGCCGGATATCTCCCTGCTGGTGCCGCTGGCCGAACAGCTGAATGTGACCGTGGCCGAGCTGTTACAGGGCTGCCGCGTGGAGGAGGAGCAGCGCTTTACCCGCGAGGAAACAGAGGAACTGATCCGCAAGGCACTGATTTTTTCGGCAGAACCGCCGGAACGCCGCCAGGCCCGCACGCAGAAGTTTCTGCCGCTGTATGGGGTCAGCGTGGTGCTTGGCCTTGTAGAGACCGCAGCTGTCTGGGCCGTGGGGCTGGCCGGGACCGAGGGCGCAATGACGCTGCTGATTATAAACGTGATCTTCGGCATCGTATATGGGGCCTACACCCTGTTCTGGATGCCGGAAACATTGCCGCGCTATTATGACGAAAACCATGTCTGCAATTTTGCCCAGGGAGCGTTCCACATACATATTCCGGGTGTGTACTACAACAACCGCAACTGGCTCCATGTGATCAAAGCAATGCGGGTGTGGTGCGTGGTAAGTATGCTCCTGACACCGCTCTGCACGGCAGCGGCGGTCGTGTTTGAACAGGCCACCGGATGGCAGGTGTGGGGTGCAGTGCTTATCGGATACATTGCATCGTTGTTTGACGCAATCGTCATCCCGGCAAAGAAGTATCAATGACAGGATGGCGCAAGGGGAGCGGAAACGCTCCCTTTTGCTTTTGACGGCAATGTGATACAATAAAAATCAATATCATTCAGGAAGAAGGAAGATCATCCATGCGTGACGACCACATCGACCTGTGCGGGCAGGTGGATTTTACCCGCACCGAGGCCATGCCGCTTCTGGAGCGGGAGACGCAGTTCTGTTTTGCCTGCGCCGGATGCGGCGACTGCTGCCGGGGCAGGGAAGATATCGTAGTATCTGGCTTTGACCTGTGGCGCATTGCAGCCCGGCTGCGCCTGCCGCCGCAGATCGTGGCCCGGGGCTATTGCCGGGCCAGCATCGGGCAGGTGAGCCATCTGCCGGTGCTGCGGCTGGCCCCGGTCAAAGAGAACCGCAGCAACTGCCCGTTCCTGACCGAGAACCACTGTGCCATCCACGATGCGGAACCGCTGGTGTGCGCGCTCTACCCGCTGGCCCAGGAGATCAGCCGGGAAGGGCAGGTGAGCTACTTCTTGCAGCCTACCGGCTGCGGAGGGCAGGTGATCGAAGCCCGGGTACAGGACTACCTGTCCCGCTACGACGTGCCCGCCCGCGAGGCGCTGGACGTGCGCTGGGCACTGACCTGCATGGAGCTGGAGGATGAGGTGGAACGTCTGGAAGCGGTGCTCAGTCCGGTGCTGCTGCGGCGTGCACAGGCAAAGCTGTGGCAGGCACTGTATTACCACTACGACTACGCACAGCCCTGGCTGCCCCAGCTGGAAGCCAACCTGCACGGTCTGAAAGCCGATTGGGCAAAACTGACGGCTTACCAGCAAAAGCAAAACGTGCGATCAAAATAATTGATGGAACTGTTTTAAATAATAGATAATAAGGGCCGTTTTTGCGCAAAAGCGGATTGTTTTACCGGGAAATGTGTGCTATACTTCACGAGTGTAAAGCAAACCTGTTTCTGGCTCGCTTACAATTCAGCAGTTCGCGTGCGGCAGCCTGTGGCCGCACGAACTGCAATGTATAGAGGAGAGAAATCAAAATGCGTAAGATCACTCGTCGTTCGTTCCTGGCTGCCGCCGCTGCCTGCGGTGCCGCCGCCGCTCTGTCTGCCTGTGGCGGTTCTTCCGCTTCCTCCGCAGCTGCTTCTTCCGTGGCTTCCTCCACCGCAGCTTCTGTTTCTGCAGCGGCTGACGGCCAGAAGTTCACCGTTGGCATCTGCCAGCTGGTGCAGCACGCCGCTCTGGATGCTGCCACCCAGGGCTTTGAGGATGCCCTGACGGCTGCCTTTGGCGACAACGTTACCTTCGACTTCCAGAATGCACAGGGCGACTCCGCAACCTGCGCTACCATCGCCAACGGCTTTGTTTCTTCCGGTGTGGATTTGATCATGGCCAACGCGACCCCCGCCCTGCAGGCGGCTCAGGCTGCCACCAACACCATCCCGGTGCTGGGCACCTCGGTCACCGAGTACGGCGTGGCGCTGGGTCTGGATAACTTCTCTGGCACCGTGGGCGGCAACGTCTCCGGCACCTCCGATCTGGCCCCGCTGGATCAGCAGGCGGATATGATCGTGGAGTGGATGCCGGACGCCAAGAAGGTTGGCCTGCTGTACTGCTCCGCTGAGGCCAACAGCCAGTATCAGGTGGACGAGGTCCAGAAGTACCTGGAGGCCAAGGGTGTGACCGCTACCCAGTACGCATTCTCCGACTCCAACGATCTGTCCTCTGTGTGTCAGAAAGCGGCCGATGAGAATGATGCCCTGTATGTGCCCACTGACAACACCGTGGCGGCCAACACCGGCATCGTGGACGGCATCTGCCGCCCGGCCAAGAAGCCCGTATTCGCCGGTGAGGAGGGCATCTGCTCCGGCTGCGGCGTGGCTACCCTGTCCATCAGCTACTACGATCTGGGCTACACCACCGGTGAGATGGCCGTCAAGATCCTGAACGGCGAGAGCGATATCTCCACCATGCCCATCGAGTACACCGACGTGACCAAGAAGTACAACAAGGCCATCTGCGATGATCTGGGCCTGACCGTGCCGGAAGGCTACGAGGAGATCGAGGCCTGACAACAGCGGGAACCAAAACGAAAATAGCGGAGGAGAGCATATTTTTACTCTTCTCCGCTTTCCCGTATCAAAACGGGAGATAAAAAAGTGTAACGTTTAGGAGGAAATTGTTTTGGACATCATTGCAAGACTTGCCAACCTGCCGGGTGCTCTGCCGGGTGCCTGTGCGCAGGGCCTGATCTGGGGCATCATGGCCATTGGCGTATACCTGACCTACCGCATTCTGGACGTGGCCGACCTGACCGTGGACGGCTCTTTCGGCACCGGCGGCGCCGTGTGCGTCATGTGCCTGCTTTCCGGTATGAACGTCTGGCTGGCACTGCTGGTGGCGGTGCTGGCCGGTCTGGCCACCGGCCTTGTCACCGGCCTGCTGCACACCTTTATGGGCATCCCCGCCATTCTGGCCGGCATCCTGACTCAGCTGGCGCTGTACTCCATCAACCTGAAGATCATGGGCAAGGCCAACCAGTCCATCAACGTGGACAAGTACGGCCTGCTCATCTCCCTGCGCTGGGTCAAGGAATTTGCCCTGCACAACCCCATCATCATGATCATTCTGGTCACGGCGGTGGTCATCGACGTGCTGTACTGGTTCTTCGGCACCGAGCTGGGCTGTGCCATCCGTGCCACCGGTTCCAACCCCGCCATGTCCCGTGCACAGGGCATCAACACCAACTTCAACATCGTGCTGGGTCTGGCCGTGTCCAACGCACTGGTGGCCCTGTCCGGTGCTCTGCTGAGCCAGTATCAGGGCTTTGCAGATGTGGGCATGGGCCGCGGTGCCATCGTCATCGGTCTGGCCGCCGTCATCATTGGCGAAGCCGTATTTGGCCGCATTTTCCACAACTTTGCCCTCAAGCTGGTGTCGGTCTCCATCGGTGCCATCATCTACTATGTTGTCATCCAGTTGGTGCTGACCCTTGGCTTTGACGCAAACCTGCTCAAGCTGCTCAGCGCTTCTGTGGTGGCCGTGTTCCTGGCCGTGCCGTACTGGAAGAGCAAATACTTCTCGAAGCCGGTCAAAAAGGCACAGAAGGAGGATGCAAAAAATGCTTGAGATCCAGAATGTTTCCAAAACCTTCAACGCAGGCACGGTCAACCAGAAAATGGCGCTGAATGGACTGAACCTGAAGCTGAACGAAGGCGACTTTGTCACGGTTATCGGCGGCAACGGCGCGGGCAAGTCCACGATGCTGAACGCTGTGGCCGGTGTGTGGCCGGTGGACGAGGGCAAGATCCTCATTGACGGCGTGGACGTCACCCGCCTGAGCGAGCATCAGCGCGCTGCCTACATCGGCCGCGTGTTCCAGGACCCCATGACCGGCACCGCCGCCACGATGCAGATCGAAGAGAACCTGGCGCTGGCTGCCCGGCGCGGCAAGCGGCGCACCCTGCGCATCGGCATCACCAAGGCCGAGCGGGAACAGTACCGTGAGCTGCTCAAGACGCTGGACCTGGGCCTGGAGGACCGGCTGACCGCCCGTGTGGGCCTGCTTTCCGGCGGTCAGCGACAGGCGCTGACCCTGCTCATGGCTACCATGAATAAGCCAAAGCTCCTGCTGCTGGACGAGCACACGGCAGCACTGGACCCCAAGACCGCGCTCAAGGTGCTGACCCTCTCCGCTAAGATCGTGGAGGAAAACCATCTGACCACCATGATGATCACCCACAACATGAAGGATGCCATCAAGTATGGCAACCGCCTGATCATGATGTATGAGGGCCACATCATCTACGACGTGTCCGGGGAAGAGAAAAAGAACCTGCACGTCAGCGACCTGTTGGCCAAGTTCCAGATCGCCAGCGGCGGTGAGTTTGCCAACGACCGCATGATCCTTTCCAACTGAGCACAGCTGCACAGGCACCTGCCCTCCGGGGTGGGTGCCTTTTTTGCGCACTGGAAACAAACAGGGCCTGCCGGTTTTCCGGCAGGCCCTGCTGCATCGTGCGGTAAATTACCGCTTGATGTCGTAGTTCATATTCATCAGATTGCGGATGCTGCTCACATCGTCGGTGATGTTGGCATCGCCGTGGATGGTGTGCTTGATGGCGCTGCTGGCCACGGCAAAGTTGATCATATCCATGGCTTTGTAGTTGTGCAGCATGGCATAGATCAGGCCGCTGGCGAAGGCGTCGCCGCCGCCCACGCGGTCCAGAATGTTGAAGGTGAACAGCTTGCTCTCGAAGGTGTGGCCGTCGTACCACATAAAGGCCTTCAGGCTGTTTTCGCTGCCGCTGTGAGCATAACGCACATGGCGGGCGATGCACTTCAGGTTGGGGTAGCGCTCAATGAAGTGCTGAAAGATCTCGTCCTGCTGCTCGTAGCTGGGCTGCAGGGGCACGCCGTCCTTCCAGTCACCCTTGCTGTGGTCGTTCTCGTCCTTCCACAGGTGATAGGGCTCAATGCCCAGCAGCACATCCACGTAGGGCAGGCACTCGGTGCAGAAGTCGCGGGCCTCTTCCCAGGTCCATAGGGTGGAGCGGAAGTTGCCGTCAAAGCTCACGGTCAGGCCCTTCTTTTTGGCCACCTTGAGCATGTCCAGGATCAGGCTGCGGCAGTTGGGAGCCAGTGCCGGGGTAATGCCGCTGAGATGCAGCCAGTTAAAGCCGTCCAGCAGGGCGTCCAGATCCACCTGCGAGAAGTCATACTCAGTGATGGCACTGTGCTTGCGGTCGTAGATGACCTTGGACGGCCGGATGCCGTAGCCGGTCTCCAGATAGTAAGTACCCAGACGGTTCGAGGGGGTCTCGTCCGGCTCGGTGAGGATCATGGGGGTGCAGTGCACGTCGTTGGAGCGCAGCCAGCGCACGGCGCTTTTGCCCAGGCTGTTGTTGGGCACCACGCTGAAGAAGGTGCTGTCCACACCCAGGTTTGCCAGAGCCAGCGCAATGTTGGCCTCACTGCCGCCGTAGCTGGCCTCAAAGGCAGACGCCATGCGGATCTTTTCGTAGTTCGGCGGGGTCAGACGCAGCATGATCTCGCCGCAGGTGATGAATTTCTGGCCGGTGGTCTCGCTGCCAAGGATGGGATTGAAATGTTCCATAACGGTCCTCCTGATATTGTAAAAAACTCACCGCGGATCCTTTTGACACATCGTTGTATCCATGTAACCATTATAGTGCGCCCACCGCCGGAATGCAAGCATTTGCACGGGAATGCAAGAGAAAATAAGAACCGAAATTTGGGTAGTTTGACGAAAAGAGAGAATTCGCGTTACATCCCCGTCAGGTCAAAGCTGGGGGTGTATTCCTCCTTGGCACTGCTCTTCTGCTGCATATAGCCCTGCACAAGGCCCTTGTCCATGGCGTAGTTCACCACCCGGTGGTACTCATAGGTGGTGATACGCCGCCCGATGCCGTGCTCCGCGGCCTTGTAGAACGGCGTATACTGGCTCATGACGCTGGGCAGGAAGCACCCCGGGTCGGCATCGTTCCAGGCGGCCATCTGGTCCAGCACGGCAAAGCTGTCGTCCACATGGCCCGGCAGCGCCAGATGCCGCAGGATGACGCCCCGCTGCAGGATGCCGTCGGCGTCGAATACCGGGTGCCCGGCCTGGGCCATCATGGCTTCAATGGCGGGTTTTGCCTGAGCAAAGTAGTCCGGTGCGGCGGAAAGTTCCGCCGACAGGGCGGGGGAGACGTATTTCAGATCGGCCAGCCAGATGTCGATGTACCCGCGCCAGGCCTCCACATTCTCCACGGTCTCATAGCCGCCGGTGTTGCACACAATGGGCAGATGCAGGCCCTGTGCCCGGGCAAGGTCCAATGCGGCAGTGATCCAGGGCCGCCACTGGCCCGGCGTGACCAGATTGATGTTGTGGGCTCCCTGTGCCTGCAGGCTGAGAAAGATTTCGGCCAGATGCTCCACGCTGATCTCCTTGCCCAGCCCTTCGGCGCTGATGGGGTAGTTCTGGCAGAAGCAGCACTTGAGGGTGCAGCCGGAAAAGAACACGGTGCCGCTGCCACGGGTGCCGCTGATGCAGGGCTCCTCCCAGAAATGCAGGGCAGCGCGGGCGGCTTTCAGGGTGCGGCCCGCGCCGCAGAAACCCACGGCTCCGGCGGCCCGGTCCACCCCGCAGCGGCGGGGGCACAGGGCGCAGTGGGAGGGCGGAGAGACAAGATCGGTTTTCGGCATAATATCCAAAGTCCTTTGTGTAAAGTTTGTTGCCCCCAGTATACCACATTTTACACGGGTCGTGCTATACTATAAAAAGAGAATAACTGCTTTCAGGAGGAATCCTCATGCGCACCGAGAACGATGAGATCCGCGATAACCTCAAATATCTGACCCTGCTCTCGCGGGATTACCCTTCGCAGGCTGCGGCGGCCAGCGAGATCATCAGTACACAGGCCCTGCTCAAGCTGCCCAAGGGCACCGAACATTTCATGAGCGACCTGCACGGCGAAAACGAAGCCTTTGTCCACATCCTGAACTCTGCCTCCGGGGTCATTCGTGAAAAAGTGGACCTGGTGCTGGGGGATGCCATCCCGGAACAGACCCGTGCTGAGCTGGCCACCCTGATCTACTACCCCAACGAAAAGCTGCCGCAGCTCAAGAACCGCTGCACCAGCGAGGAAGCGCTGGACCAGTGGTACACCGACACCCTGCTGCGGCTCATTGACATCTGTCGGCTGGTATCGTCCAAACACACCCGCGACCATGTGCGGCAGTGCCTGCCGGCCAGCTGCGGCTATATCCTGGACGAGCTGCTCCACGCCCATTTTGAGGACCACGACAAAGACCTGTATTATGGGCAAATCGTGGGCAGCATCATCGAGAACGGCCGGGCAGACCGTTTCATCGTGCGGCTGTGCGAGTTGATCAAGCATCTGGCGGTGGACAAGCTGCACATCGTGGGCGACCTGTTTGACCGTGGCCCGCGTCCGGACATCATTCTGGACCTGCTCATGCGCCACCACAACGTGGACATCCAGTGGGGCAACCACGACGTGGTGTGGATGGGTGCCGCCGCCGGAAGCCCCATCTGCATCTGCACGGTGCTCAAGACCACGCTGGCCTATCACAACCACGGCATGCTCGAGGATTGCTACGGCATCAACCTGCGGCATCTGCAGCGCATGGCCGAGCAGTTCTATGGGGAGGACGATCTGTCCATCTGGATGCCCCACACCGACGCGGCCCGCGGCCCCTATACCACGGGCATGCTGCACCGCTGCGCGGTGATGCACAAGGCCATCAGCATCCTGATGTTCAAGCTGGAATGTCAGGTCATCGACCGCAACCCGGACTTCCAGATGCAAGGGCGGGACTTTTTGCGCCGCATCGACTGGGCACACCACACGGTTCGCATTAGCGAACAGGATTACCCGCTGCGGGACACGGCCTTCCCCACGGTGGACCCTGCCGACCCGGCGGCCTTGAACGATGACGAAAAGCTGGTGCTGCGCAAGCTGGTGCAGTCCTTCCGCCAGAGCGAAAAGCTGCAGCAGCATGTGGAATTCCTCTATGCAAAGGGCAGTGTGTACCACATTGAAAATGGCAACCTGCTGTACCACGGTGTGGTGCCCATGACCGCAAAGGGCAGTTTTGCGGTGGAACGCTTTGAGGGCCGCCGCTATTCCGGCCGTGCCTTGATGGATTACTGCGATGCCCGGGCCCGGCGGGGCTATTACGCACCGGAGGGCAGCGCCGAACGCCAGAACGGACAGGACTTTTTGTGGTATCTGTGGTGCGGGCGGTTGTCACCGCTGTTCGGCCGCAGCGCTATGACCACCTTCGAGCGGCTGTATGTGGCAGACCCCGCCACCCATGAGGAGGTCAAGGATCCCTACTATACCTGGTACAACGACGAGGCCGCCTGCCGCCGCATTCTGGCGGAGTTCGGCCTGCCGGGTACCAGCCACATCGTCAACGGCCACGTCCCCGTGCGGGAAAAGAACGGCGAGAGCCCCATCAAGGGCGGCGGCCGTCTGGTGGTGATCGACGGTGGGTTCTGTCGTGCCTACCACGAAAAAACCGGCATTGCGGGCTACACGCTGGTGTATTCCAGCCGCTCCATGTCGCTGCGCACCCACCAGCCCTTTGAGAGCGCCGAAAAAGCGGTGAGTGAAAACCTGGATATCATTTCCCAGAAAAACATTCTGGAGACCGAGAACCACCGCATCCTGGTGGAGGACACCGACGAGGGTGAGGTGCTGCGGGAGCGGGTGCACGATCTCAAACAGCTGGTAACGGCCTATCAGCTGGGCTGGATCAAAGAGACCCGCAGTGAGGATCAGGTGTGGTAAAATGTGACAAACCGGCGGCTGACCGCCGGAATGTGTCGGAATCTTGAAAAAAAGAGACAAATTTTCAGAATATCGGAACGGATTCTGGGCAAAACAGAAAATAATGGAACTCGTACAATCGGGGCTTTGCTTTTTTGTGTAATTTGTGTATAATAAGATAGCTGTAATTGTGCGCGGGCTTTGTTGGCTTTGTACACAGGACGGGCACAGGCAGTGGATATGAATGCTTTCAGGAACCTTAACAGGCCTGTGGCACAGGCCTTTGACAAGGAGATCATAAAAGTGGAGAAATTTGTTATTACGGGCGGCAAGCCCCTGCACGGCGAGGTCACCATTTCCGGTGCAAAGAATGCGGCGGTCGGCATTCTGCCTGCTACCATTCTGGCGGCGGATGTCTGTGTGATCGAAAATCTGCCGGATATCAGTGACGTGGCGGTGAGCCTGAAGATCCTGAGCACCTTGGGCGCGCAGGTCAAGATGCTCAACCGCAACACCTACGAGATCGACACCACCCATCTGACCGGCACCAATGTGCCGGACGATCTGTCCCGTCAGATGCGTGCCAGCTACTACTTCCTGGGCGCTCTGCTGTCCCGCTTTGGCCGGGCGCAGGTGGCCATGCCCGGCGGCTGCAACCTGGGCCCCCGCCCCATCGACCAGCACCTCAAGGTGTTCAGTGCCCTGGGTGCCGAGGACAGCGTGGACTACGGCATGATCACGGTGCGTGCCAAGGAGCTCAACGGCGCACACATCTTCTTTGATAAGGTCAGTGTGGGCGCTACCATGAATGGCATGCTCTCCGCTGTGATGGCAAAGGGCCAGACCATTCTGGAAAACTGCGCCAAGGAGCCCCATGTGGTGGACCTGGCCAACTTCCTGAACATGTGCGGTGCCGACGTGCGCGGTGCCGGCACCGATGTGATCAAGGTGCGCGGTGTGGAAAAGCTGCACGGCTGCACCTACAGCATCATCCCGGACCAGATCGAGGCCGGCAGCTACATGGTGGCGGCCGCTGCCACCGGCGGCGATGTGCTGATCAAGAACGTGACCCCCAAGCATCTGGAGCCCATTACCGCCAAGCTGCGCCGTGCCGGTGCCGAGGTGGAAGAGTTCGACGATGCCGTGCGGGTACGCCGTACCGGCGACATCCTGCCCCTGAAGATCAACACCATGCCGCACCCCGGTTTTCCCACCGACATGCAGCCCCTGATGGGTGTGCTGCTGAGCGTGGCCAAGGGCACCAGCACCGTCACCGAGAGCGTGTGGGACAACCGCTTCCGCTATGTGGACGAGCTGCGCAAGATGGGTGCCAGCGTGCAGGTGGACGGTCAAGTGGCCGTGTTCGAGGGCGTGGAAAAGCTCAGCCCGGCTCCGCTGCGTGCGCTGGACCTGCGTGCCGGTGCCGCCATGGTGGTGGCTGCCCTGATGGCAGACGGCACCAGCGAGATCGAGGAGATCGGCCACATCGAGCGCGGCTACGAGAACATTGTGGAAAAGCTGCGCGGCCTGGGTGCCGACATCAGCAAGGTGGACCGTGTGCCCGCCGCGCTGGAGCAGGCCCTGTAACCACAGCAAGTCTGAACAAAACCAACAGCCTGCCGTATTCTGCGGCGGGCTGTTTTCATGAGCAGTAAGAGGTTTTTCATGGCAGAATTCATCTCATTGTATTCCGGCTCTTCCGGCAACAGCAGCGTGGTGCGCTGCGGCAGCCGGTACCTGATCGTGGACATGGGCAAGGGGGTGCGCACCACCTCGGCAGCGCTCAAGGCGCTGGGCCTTGCCGTCAGCGACTGCGACGGCATTCTGGTCACTCATGAGCACAGCGACCACGTCAAGGGGCTGTCCACCTTCCTCAAAAAGAATCCGCTGCCGGTGTACGGCGCGGCCGACACGCTGGATTTTCTGGATGCCAACGGCATCGTGCCGCCCAGCTGTGAACTGAACACGCTGGAGGGCCGGGAAGAGGACGTGGGCGCATTTGGGGTGCAGTCTTTCCCCACCAGCCATGATGTGCCCTGTGTGGGTTACCGCATCCACACCCCGGACGGCAAGACCATGACCATCGCCACCGACCTTGGCGTGCTGACGCCCCCGGTGCACGAGGCCCTTGCCGGGTGCGACCTGGTGGCGCTGGAGAGCAACTACGACCTGCACATGCTGCGCAGCGGCCCTTACCCCTACTACTTACGGTCCCGCATTGAGAGCGCCCGGGGGCATCTGTCCAACGACGAGTGCGCGGCAAAACTGCTGGAGCTCATTCAGGAAGGGTGCAAGCGCTTTGCCCTGTGCCATCTCTCGCAGGAGAACAACACTCCGGCACTGGCCCTGCAGACGGTGTTCAATACGCTGGGCGCAGCGGGCGTGGTGCCGGACAAAGACTGCATCGTGCAGGCACAGCGCCGCAATGAGGTGAGCCCGGCGCTGGAATTCTGAGAGCAAAACGGTATAACGTCAAAGATCCCCCGCCGGAGGCAGCTGTGCCCGGCGGGGGATCCTTTTTTGCGGTTTATTCCGCCGCTTTCTGGGGGCGGATGTCCTCACCTAGGAAGCGGAAGGGAATGAACGCCGACAGGCGGCTGGAAATTTTTTCGGTATAGCGTTTTTCCAGCAGGGCACCGTCGGTGATGTTGGTGGTGATGATGGTGGGCAGCCCGGCACCCAGACGGTTGTTCAGCAGGCTGTAGAATACCGTGATGAAGTAGGGCGTGACGAACTCAGTGCCCAGATCGTCCAGGATCAGCAGGTCGGCGGTGGAGGCAGTGCGCAGCAGAGTGTCGGCATCACCGGAGGGGTCAAAGCGGGAAGCTTCGATCTTGCCAAAGAAATCCGGGCTGGACACATAGATCACATCGTGGCCCTGTTCCAGCACAAGGCCCGCAATGGCCAGCGCAGCGTGGGTCTTGCCAAGGCCCGCGTTGCCGATGAGCATCAGGCTTTCGTTCTCGGTGGGGGAAAAATCCTCGGCATACTGCTTCAGGCCGTCCAGCAGGCGGCCCATATAGGCGCGGACGTTCACACCGTTCTGGGCATCCATTGTGTTGGGGTAGTAGCGCAGCTCCATGGTGTCAAAGCTGGAGATGGACAGGCTGGACAGCTGCTCGATCTCCTGTCGGCGCAGCTGCTGCATGACCTTGTGCACACAGCTGCAGGTGCGGCCGTTGACCGTGCCGGTGTCCTGGCACAGCTTACAGCTGAATTTCGGCTCCAGCGCGTCGGCAGGCCGCCCGCTGGCTGCCAGCAGGGCGGTCAGCTTCTGCCGGGCATCGGCCAGTGCGGCAGCGGCCTCGGTGCGGTCCTTGCCGGAAGCACCGGCCAGTGCGCAGCGCAGACCCCGCACCCGCACCTCGTCCTCGGCGTGGCGCAGGGTGGGCACGGCGGCTTCCGCCTCCGCGCGGGCATCCTCGGCCCGGGCACGGGCCATCTGCCGCCGGGCGGCTACGGTGCGCAAAGCTTCCTGATACAGTTCGTTTTTGGTACGCATATGGGTAACCTCGTGTTATGTGTTGGAGCGCTTTTTGAGCCGGTTGAGCGACGCAGAAAGGCTGCTGCTGCCCAGAAAATCGTTGCCGCTGGGGGCTTCACGGTCCACCCGGATGTTCCGGCTGGCTCCGGCATCGGCCACCGGGCCGCGCACGTCGTGGATGGTGCGCAGGCCCTTGGCGTTCCAGGTTTTCAGGATGCTGTTCCAGTACCACAGGTCCCGCTTGGGGCCTGCCTGCACAGCAGCTTCCTGTACCATGGCGTCATCGTAGCCGTACACCTCGTACCAGCGGGCAATGGCCTTGCGGCCGCCCAGGGTGAGCTCGTCGGTGGAGATGCCCAGCAGGCCGCTGACGTACTGCTCCCGGCTCCGGCGCAGGGCCAGCAGCTTGAGGTGGGCGTCGGCCTGCTCGCCGGTCTCCACGCCCTCGGTGCGCCAGACCTTCAGCTCATGCACCACGGCAGCCATGGTGCGCTTGCCGCAGCTGGCCACATAGGCCACACACAGCATCACGGTCTCCGGCGCAAAACCCTCCTGCACATACAGGTTTACCAGCTTTTCCATCTCGCGGTGGGTCAGCGGGCGGGCAAAGCCGGTCTGGGCGCAGTCGATCAGGCTGGAGATCATGGGGTCGGTGCGGCTGGCGGCGGCGATCTCGGCCCAGGTCATGGGGGCGGGGGCACTGGGCTCGGCACCCGGGGCCGCGTTTTCCTCGTAGCGTTCCAGCAGCCCGGCACCGGCCCAGAAGGACAGGGCACTTTCGGCGCTGATGCGGCTGCGCAGCTTGAGGTCTGCGCAGATCTTGTCCGGGTCGGTGATGCCGGTGGCCAGTACATACAAAGCCACCCGGACGTTGTATTCTTCGGCGATGCCCAGCTTGGAAAATACCAGCTGCGGCACCGCGATGGTATCGCCTTGGAGTTCTTTCAAACGGTAGATCATGCGTTCCTCGTCTCTGCTTCTTCTTCGGGTTCCGGTGCGGGCGGCGTCCAGGGGTCGCAGTCCATCATGTCGGGGCAGTTCTTCCAGCGTTCCGGGTCGGTGTTGAAGGCGTCCTCCAGACAGCTTGCGGCGGCGGCACGGCCCTCGTCGGTCAGCGGAAAAATTTCCTGTCGGCGCAGGGCCGGGTCGGTCATTTCCAGCGTCCAGGGGTCCGGCCAGTAGTCCACCGTCAGGATGCTCTCCTCCTTCACGGCACCCTCGCCGCCCTCCGGGTCCGGCACGCTGCGCTTGCCCGGGGTGAGCCGATAGCGCAGGCCGTATTCGTTGCCGCTGTAGGTGTTCTTGCACTTGAAGTAATGCAGCAGGGGCACAAAGATCATGGTTGCAAAGGTCCTTTCCGGTGCAGGGCTCACAGCCGCCGCACAATTACTTCTATTATAAAAAACCATGCCGCAAATTGCAACCGCAAAATAAACGGCCGCCGCCCGCCCGGGGTGCCCGGAGCGGCGCAGCAGCCATAAATGCAGAAAAATCAGAGATCCGTGCGGGGCTTGGCCGACATTTCCCAGAAATGCAGCTCATGCACCGAGCAGTCGTGAAAGATGGCGCGGCAGCGGGCTGCGCGCTCCGGCGACAGGCCGGTGCACACCTTTTCCGCATAGGCGGCCCAGGCGCGGCAGGCGTCCGCATAGCCGGGACCGGCGTAGTCCTGCACCAGCGGGCCGTAGAGGGTGTCCCGCACGGCAGGGGAGCGGTCCAGCATTTTCTGGAAGATCCAGCCGTAGCTCAGCATGCAGGGCAGGCAGGCCATGATGCATTCGGCCTCTCCCTCGCCGTTTTTTGCGGCGTTGATCATGCAGTCCACATAGGCGCGGTTCTCCGGCCGCAGGGGCAAGGCCTGCAAGTCGGCTTCCGACAGGCCAAACTGCTCCAGATAGTGCAGACGGGTCACATCCTCGCTCTCCTGCACAAAGCCCAGCAGGGAGTAGTAATTGCGCAGCGTCTCCATGGTGCGGGCCTTGGTCATGCCCCAGGCAAACACCTTGGCGTATTCCCGCAGGTAAAGACTGTCCTCTACGATGTAACCCTTGAAGCAGGCTTCGTCCAGAGTGCCGTCCTCCATCCTGCGCAGGAATTCGGTGTCCAGGCACTGCTGCCACACCGGCAGATCCTCCTGCACCAGGGAGGAAACAAAAGGCATCTCAGCCATCCACAAACTCTCCTTTCAGAGCAAACATATGATCCATGGGGCCGGAGCCGTGGCCCAGATCCAGCATGGCGGACAGGCAGCCGGAAATGTAGGCCTTGGCCCGCTCCACCGAGGTGTCCAGATCGAAGCCTTTGGCCAGATTGGAGGCAATGGCGCTGGACAGGGTGCAGCCGGTGCCGTGGGTGTTGGGGTTGGCGATGCGTTTGCCGTGGAACCATTTGCCGGTGCCGCTGCGCCACAGCAGATCGTCGGCGTCGTTGATCTGGTGGCCGCCCTTGCACAGCACGGCGCAGCCATACTTTTCGCTGATGGCCTTTGCGGCAGCCTCCATGCCGGCGGCGTCGGAGATGGTCATGCCGGACAGGATCTCGGCCTCCGGGATGTTGGGAGTGAGCACCTCGGCCATGGGCAGCAGCTTGGCGGTCAGGGCCTGCACAGCGTCGTCCCGCAGCAGCTTGGAGCCGGAAGTGGCCACCATCACGGGGTCCACTACGATGTGCTTTGCCTCGTAAGCATGCAGCTTTTCGGCAATGGTGTCGATGAGCTCGGCAGAGCTCACCATTCCGATCTTGACGGCATCCGGGTAGATGTCGGTGAAGATGGCATCCAGCTGCTCTGCCAGAAAGCGGGGCGTGGTCTCAAAGATATCGGTGACGCCTGTGGTGTTCTGGGCCGTCAGGGCGGTGATGGCGCTCATGGCAAACACGCCGTTGGCAGTCATGGTCTTGATGTCGGCCTGGATGCCGGCACCGCCGCTGGAATCGCTGCCGGCAATGGTCAAAGCAGTTTTCATACAGTAAAACTCCCTTACAATAAAAATGCGGAGATGCCCGGCAGGGGGCAGCTCCGCACAAAATCACAGAACATGATCTCCCTACGTTGGCATGATCCAAATCAGGTCACAGGTCAGGGCGATGCAGCCCACTCTCAGCCCACTTTGCGCGGACTCCCTTTTTTCTGGCATCAAGCATACCACAGTCGCGCGCAGGATGCAAGCCTGCGCCGCTGCGTTGCGCTGGTCTCTTTTCTTTTGCAGGGATCTGTGTTAGAATGAGGGCCGGAGAGGTGACAGGTATGAAACAGACCAAGACGCGGGCGCTTTTTGCGACCTTTTTTAAAATTGGAGCGTTTACCTTTGGCGGCGGCTATGCCATGGTGGCCCTGCTGGAACATGAATTCGTGGAAGAAAAGCAGTGGGTCACCCGGGAAGAGTTTTTGGACATGGTGGCCATTGCGGAATCTACCCCCGGCCCCATGGCGGTGAACAGTGCCACTTACATCGGCTACAAGCTCGAGGGGGTGCCCGGCGCAGCGGCTTCCACGCTGGCGGTGTGTCTGCCGTCTTTTGCGGTCATCTATGCCATCTCACTGTTCTTTGACCAGTTTTTGCAGCTGTCGGTGGTGTCCAGCGCGTTCCGGGGCATTCAGGTGTGCGTGGTCTACTTAGTGCTCTCGGCGGGGCTTAAGATGCTGAAGAACCTGAAAAAGGATGCCTTCAGTCGGGCGGTCCTGGCGGCGGTGCTGCTGGCCATGGTGAGCTGCTCGGTGCTGGCGGTGTCCTTCTCGTCCATCTTCTACATTCTGCTCAGCGGGGCGGCGGGCCTTGCGGTGTACGGGGTGCAGCAGCTGCGGAAGGAGGCGGGTGCAAAATGATCTGTCTGACCCTGTTCTGGAACTTTTTGATGATCGGAACCCTGTCTTTTGGCGGCGGTTACGGCATGATCTCGCTGGTGCGGGAGGTGGTGCTGGGCCACGACTGGCTTACCGAGAGCGAATTCCTGAGTTTTATTGCGGTGTCGGAGTCCACCCCGGGGCCGCTGGCTGTGAATATGGCCACCTTCATCGGTTCGTCGCAGGCCGGGCTGCCGGGGGCACTGGTGGCTACGCTGGGCGTGGTGCTGCCGTCCTTTGTCATCATCCTGCTGGTGGCGGCGGTGCTGCGCAGCGTGCTCCGGTACGCCGGGGTACAGGCAGTGCTGGACGGGGTGCGCCCCTGTGTGGTGGCCATGATCCTGGCCACGGCGGTCACGATGAGCCTTTCCACGCTGGGCGGCTATACGGCCGGCCCGGCGGGCGGCTTTGCACCGGATGGCCGGGCCATTGCGGTGTTTGTGCTGCTGGGGCTGGTGCACTGCGGGTACAAAAAAATACGGAAGAAAGCACCATCCCCCATTGGGATGATCCTGCTTTCTGCCGTACTGGGCATCGTGTTCTGGCACTGAGAAGGGCTCAGCCCTCCGGCTGCTGCTTCAGTTCCTGCCGGATGTCCTTGATGGACATACCGGCTTTTTTCATGCAGCCGATCACCCGCAGCCACTCGATGTCGCTTTCGCGGAACTGGCGGATGCCGCCGGATGACCGCGCTACAAAGGGCAGCAGACCTTCCTTGTCATAGTAGCGCAGGGTGGATGCCGGAACGCCCAGCATCTTTGCCATTTCACCGATGGTGTAGACCATGAGATCCTCCTTTGGACGGCGCCGGGATAAAACAGAACCTCCGGACGGAAGGGCCCGGAGGTGAGTTGGTGCGGGAGAAGGGGGTCGAACCCTCACTCACGGGGAACTGGTGCCTAAAACCAGCGCGTCTGCCATTCCGCCACTCCCGCAAAATAGATGGTTCCTATAGTTTAGCAATTCTGCCGCAAAAAGTCAATTGCCGCGGCAAGGATTTATAGTCAGCCTCCGCCCGGTGCATACTATAGCAGACTTTTTTTCAAAAAAGGAGAGGACTGCGTATGCACAGAGCGGGGCTGGTGCGCCTTGTACGGATGGGGCTTGTCTACCTGTTGGTGGCGGCTGCGGCGGCGCTGGGCTGGCTGTGGCATGCTCTGCCGGGGGAGATCTGTCTGGAGCCCGGGCAGACGCTGCAATTGCCGCGCTTTGCCTGGGTGGAGCCCTTGCGGGGGCGGGGCAGCCGCAACGTGGCCAGCACCCGGGCGGTGGGAAGTTATCAGGTCACGCTGGCGCTGGGCGGCTGGCTGCCGGTGCGCACCATCCGTGCGGTGGTCACCGAGCGCCCGACGGTGACCGTGTGCGGAACACCCTTCGGGGTCAAGATGTTCTCGGAAGGCGCCCTCGTGGTGGGATTTTCGGATGTAAACACCGCCGCCGGGCCGGAAAACCCGGCCAAGGCTGCCGGGCTGCGTCTGGGGGACCGGGTCATCCGCATCGGCAGCACGGCCACCGAGGACAACGACGCCGTGAAGCAGGCACTGGAAGCGGCGCAGGGCAGCGCGGTGGAGGTGGTGTACGTCCGCAGCGGGGAACAGCGGCAGACCAGCCTGACCCCGGTGTGGGACGCCTCTTCCGCCCAGTGGCGGGCCGGGATGTGGGTGCGGGATTCTTCCGCAGGGGTGGGCACCATGACCTTTGTGGACCGGCAGCTGGGGGTGTTTGCCGGGCTGGGCCACCCCATCAGCGACAGCGACACCGGCGAAAGCGTAGCCCTGCGCAGCGGCGAGATCGTGGCCTGCAGCATTGTGGGCTGCACCAGCGGCACCATTGGCAGTCCGGGGGAGCTGAAGGGAAAATTCCTTGGCACCCATGCGCTGGGCAGCATTGGCATCAATGGACCGAACGGTGTCTACGGCACCCTGCGCACCGCGCTGCCGGGCGAAACGCGGGAGCTGGCCTTTGCACAGGAGGTGGTGCCCGGTGAAGCGGAGATCTGGGCCACCACCGAGGGCGAGACGCCCCGGGCCTACAAAGTGCGCATCGAGAAGGTGAACGATGCCGACCCCCGCCGGAATATGATCCTGCGGGTGACCGATCCGGCACTCCTGGCCAAAACCGGCGGCATCGTGCAGGGCATGAGCGGCAGCCCCATCCTGCAGAACGGGCGGCTGGTGGGCGCGGTGACCCATGTGCTGGTCAACGACCCTACCCGGGGCTACGGCATCTTTGCCCAGACCATGCTGGAACAGGCACAGCAGGCGGCAAAAACAGATCACGCAGCCTGAAAAACCACTGTACGCGAAAAATAAGCGGCTGGTTCGATTTTCTTTGCCAAAATTTGCCATAAAAAACCGTTGAACTGTATGGAAAAATATGGTAAAATCCATGGTGTTAAGGGAACTGCACACATTGGAGGAAACAACCATGGACAAAGTGAGATTTTTGATGTCGGATACCGGGGCACAGATCACGGCGGCCTGCCGCGAAGCACTGGAGCAGAAAGGCGTGGAGGTCACGGTCGTGGAAAAGGACGGGAACAAGGTCCTGCAGAAGATGCTGTCCGTCCGGCCGCAGGTGGTGCTGCTGGACGCCTTTATGCCGGGGCTGGATGCACTGGCGGTCAAGCAGCGCTACAATGCCGCCGGGGAGCGGCACACGTCCTTTTTTGTCACCGGTGCATTCCAGAGCGAAGAAATGGTGCAGGAATTGCTGGACGAAGGGTTTGCCTACTATTTTGTCAAGCCATTTGACGAAAACGTGCTGGCATCCCGCGTGCTCAAGGTGGCTCTGGGACAGGAAAAACGGGTGCTCCACACCAGCGTGGACAGCGACGAGCTCACCGTGACCGAGATCCTGCACCAGATCGGTGTGCCTGCTCACATCAAGGGTTACCAGTTTCTGCGGGACGCCATCCTGCTTACCATGAACGAGCCGGAGTATATCAACGCGGTGACCAAGCGCCTGTACCCGGAGATCGCCAAGCGCAACGGCACCACCGCCAGCCGGGTGGAGCGCGCCATCCGCCATGCCATTGAGGTGGCATGGGACCGGGGCGATGTGGACACGTTGAACAGCTACTTCGGCTACACCATCCACAACCTGCGCGGAAAGCCCACCAACAGCGAGTTCATTGCCATGATCGCCGATAAGATGCGGCTGGATAAGCGGCAGCGGGTGGGGTGAGCGGCAACTGCCCCACAAGGGGTCTTGCCCCCAAAAAAAACAGGGGAAAACCCAAAATTCCCTCTTGCTTTTTTGAAAAGCAGTGCTATAATAGTAAGGCAATCGTTTCCAAGGCCGCTCGAGGGGGTAGCCGATATTGAAGGTTGTGATGGGCACATACATTATAATATGGCCCCGATACGTCAGAACCAGAAATGAGGTGAAAAGAATGAAACAGGGTATCCATCCGAATTACGTTGACTGCACCATCACCTGCGCATGCGGCAACGTGATCAAGACTCGTTCCACCAAGCCCGAGATCCACGTCGAAGTTTGCTCCAAGTGCCACCCCTTCTACACTGGCAAGCAGAAGCTGGTCGACACCGGCGGACGTGTTGAGCGCTTCAACAAGCGCTTTGGCCGTAATAAGTAATTACAGGCTTTTCCAGCGCCGTCTCCTTCGGGAGGCGGCGCTTTTTTGCGTTTCGGGGCGGAATTGTTTTTGCTTTCCACACAGGTTTGCCCCAATTTGAACACAATTTCCGTCTAAAATAAACCAGCATTCAATCAACCGAGAAGGAGCGTATTGCTGTGGTCGAAGTATCGCATCTGAGCAAGAATTACGGCAGCCATCCGGCCATCCGGGATCTGACCTTTTCCGTGGCGGACGGGCAGGTGTATGGGCTGCTGGGCCCCAACGGCGCGGGCAAATCCACCATTATGAACATCCTGACCAGCTACCTGGCCCCCACCGGCGGGGAAGTGAAGGTGGCAGGCTTTTCCCTGCCGGAGCAGGCGCAGCAGGCCAAAGCCTGTGTGGGCTACCTGCCGGAGCAGCCGCCGCTGTACCCGGAAATGACCGTGCAGGAATATCTGGACTTTGCGGCCGAGCTCAAGGGGGTCAAAAAAGCCCAGCGCCGCGAGCAGGTGCAGCAGGCCGCCCGGCGCACCGGGCTGGATCAGGTGATGCCCCGGCTCATCCGCAGCCTGTCCAAGGGCTACCGCCAGCGCGTGGGCATTGCGCAGGCTCTTCTGGGCAGCCCGCAGCTGATCATTCTGGATGAGCCCACGGTCGGCCTGGATCCGGCGCAGGTCATCGGCATCCGTAAACTGATCCGGGAACTGGGCAAGACCCACACGGTCATCCTGTCCAGCCACATCCTCAGCGAGGTGCAGGCGGTGTGCAGCCGGGTGCTGATCCTCTCCAAGGGAGCGTTAGTGGCCGAGGGCACTCCGGAGCAGCTGAGTGAGAAGCTGAGCCCCGGCATCCGCCTGCGTGTTACCGCGCTGGGCAGCAGCGATACGGTGCTGCCGGTCGTGGAAGCGGTGCCGGGTATTACCGGGGTGCAGCTGGTCAGCGAAGCAGACGGCGAGGTGACCTTTACTGCGGAGACTGCCGACACCACCGACCGCCGCGCCGAGGTGTCCCGCGCTCTTTCGGAGGCGGGGTGCACGGTGCTGGAGCTGACGGCGGAGAACCGCAGCCTGGAGGAAGTGTTCCTGGCGCTGACCGGGGAAACCGCCGATGTGCCGGAAGAACCGGAAACCGAACCGAAAGGAGAATGACCGATGTTCGCAATTTTCAAACGGGAAGTCCGCAGCTGCTTCCATGGAATGATCGGCTATGTGCTCACCGCCTTTCTGCTGGTGGCATCGGCCATCTATTTTGTGGCGCTGAACCTGGGCTACGGCCTGCCGGACTTTGGCTACTATACGCTGTACAACACCATTTTTATGCTGCTGTTTTATTTTCCGGTGCTGACCATGCGCTCCTTTGCGGAGGAACGCCGCACCCGTACCGACCAGCTCCTGCTCACCAGTCCGGTGCCGGTGCCGGGCATCGTGCTGGGCAAGTTCTTTGCCCTGTGCGTGGTGTTTGCGCTGCCCTGCGTGGTGGACGCCGTCATGATCCTGACCCTGTGGGCACTGGGAGCTACCGCTGCCAGTACGCTGGCCAATTTTGCGGCGCTGCTGTGCTACTATCTGCTGGGCTGTGCCGCCATTGCCATCGGGGTGTTCCTGTCCAGCCTGACCGAAAACCAGATCATCGCGGCGGTGGCCGGAGCGGCGGCGCTGCTGCTGGCCTATCTGATGCCCAGCCTGCGCAATATGTTCACCACCGGCAGTGCCGTGGCGCTGGCATTGTTCACCGTATTGGCCGCGGTGCTCAGTGTGGTGGCGGGCCTGCGCAGCCGCAGCTTCACGCTGGGGTGTTTGACCTTTGCCGGGTGCTGTGCGGCGCTCACGGTGTTGTTCCTGCTGCGCAGCAGCTGGCTGACCGAGGGCTTCAGCGCCGTGCTGAGCGCACTGTGCCTGTTTGCTCCCTTTGCGGAATTCGTCAACAGCAATTTTTCCATCCCCACACTGGTGTACTATCTCACCGTGACGGTGCTGTTCCTGTTCTTTACCGTGCAGGAACTGGAAAAACGCCGCTGGAACTGAGGGGAGGGCAGAACAATGAAAAACAGAAAGAACCGGCCGGTCAACGGCAAGGTGTTCCGCAGTGGGGTGTACTCCACCGCCATTCTGGCGGCTGCCATCCTGCTGGCGGTGCTGGTCAATCTGGTGGTGCGGGCACTTCCGTCCAAATACACGGAGTTTGACCTTTCGGAGGCCAAAATGTACACCCTGGGCGACAGCTCGGTGCAGCTGGCACAAAGCCTGCAGCAGGATGTGACCATTTACTATCTATGTGAGACGGGCAGCGAAGATGCCATCATCACGAAGCTGTTGGACCATTACGCCGCCGAAAGCAGCCATATCCATTGGGAGCAGAAGGACCCGACCCTTTACCCCACCTTTGCGGCGCAGTACGGGGCCGAAAATGCATCCACCGGAAGCCTGATCGTGACCAGCGGGGATGACAGCGTGGTGCTGGATGCCGCCGATCTGTACGAGTATGACTACTCCGACTATTACACCACTGGCAGTGCCAATGTGACCTTTGGCGGCGAGAAGCAGATCACAGCCGCCATCTATAAACTCACCAGCGGCGACGCCCGGGTGGCCTACTATACCACGAACCATGGGGAACAGGCCCTGACCAGCTCCCTCACCGAGGCGCTGAACGCCCAGAACATCACCCTGCAGCCGCTGGACCTGCTGACCAGCGAGATCCCGGAGGACTGCAGCCTGCTGATCATCAACGCACCCACGTCGGATCTTGCGTCGGATGACGGACTGGTGGACGAGGCGTCCATGCTGCAGAACTACCTGAACGAGGGCGGCAAGATGCTGCTGACCACCAACATCTACGACGAGACCCCCAATCTGGACGCCCTGATGGCAGAGTTCGGCCTGTCGCGGGAGCCGGGCATCGTGGTGGAAGGTGACTCCGGCCATTCGCTGTACGGCTATCCGTACTCCCTGTTCCCGGATTACGGCGCCACGGAGGAGAGCACGGCCCTGAACGGCGTGAACAAGGACACCCATGTGATGCTCTCGGTGGCACAGGGTCTTGTGCTGACCGAGACGGAGGATGTGACCGCGGAACCCCTGCTCAACACCTCGGAGCAGTCCTACAGCAAGCAGGACGTCAACAACGCCGCAACCACCGAAAAGGAGAGCGGCGACACCGACGGCCCCTTTACACTGGCCGCCTGGGCATGCAACGACAACACCGGAGCGGAAGTGATCTGGATCGGCTGCCCGAATGTGGACAACGAACAGGTGTATCAGTCCATTCCCGGCAACCGCACCTTCCTGCAGGGCTGTGCCGTTTCGCTGGCCGGGGATGACAGCGGTCTGCTCATCGACACTAAGGCGCTGGAAGCTGAGCCTATCACGGTGGCAGCTTCGCAGGCCACGACCCTGGGGTTGGTGTTCGTGTTCATCCTGCCTGCCGCCGTGCTCGTAGCCGGTGCCGTGGTGGTGCTGCTGCGCCGCCGCCGATAAGGAGGCTGCCATGAACGCAAAACGACGCACCCTTGCGGTGCTTGCGGCGGTGATCGCAGTGCTGGGGCTGGCGCTCTGGGCCCTGAACCGCAGCACTGCCGCAGAGGAAGCCGCTTCCAGTGCGGCGGCCGATGGTACCATCCCGCTGTGCTCTTTCTCTACCGCTGACCTGAGCCGCATCACCTACACCTACAACGGGCAGACCCTCACGCTGGACGATGCGGACGGCAGCTGGACGCTGGCGGAGGACTCGGACTACCATCTGGACGAGAGCGCCTGCAATACCATGGTCACAGCACTTTCGTCCCTCCATGCAAAGCGGCAGCTGGACGCGCAGGCCGGGGAGGACTACGGCTTTGACGCGCCGGAGTTGACTGTAACAGTCACGGCGGCCGGGCAGACCACCACCCTGACCTTTGGCAGCAGCAACACCGTCACCGGCGACCGCTATGTGCAGAAGGACGGAGACACCGCCCTGTATACCGTGGACGCCAGCCGGACGGCCTGCTTTGCCTGCGACAAGGCCGGGCTGTTCGGCAGCTTCAGCCCGGCGGGCTTTGCCGCGTCGGATGTGGAGCAGGTGGCGTATACGCTGGCCAGCGGGGAAAAAGTCTCGCTGACTGCCGGTTCCGAACTGGCAGGGGACGGAGACGAGGCGGATTCGGCTTCCTACGAGACGGTGTGGCGCTTTGCCGGAGATGCCGACACGGACCTGGATCAGGACAAGGTGCAGAGCATGCTCTCGGCCCTGAGCAGCTATGTGTCCGGCCAGATCACCCCCGCCGACGGCGCGGACCCGGCGGCCTGCGGCTTTGATGCCCCGTTGGCCGTGGTACAGGTGACCACGGCCGACGGAACAAAGACCCTCACCTATGCCAGCGGCACCGATGGGGATTACCTGATGGTGGAAGGCGATGATTCCATCTATGCAGTGGACGGCAGCATCGTGCAGGCCGTGACCCAGACGGCCGACGCGCTGACAGCGGCCTGAACGGCGAAAAAATCCATCCTGCGCCCGGCGAAAAAACCGCTGGGGCGCAGGATTTTTTTATGGTCTCTGTAAAGTTTCGGCAAACCTCGACAGAGTGATTGACATTTGCCCCCGGATTGTTTATGATAAGCCATGACAGGGCAGAATAACTGCGCAATATTACGGTCGTCATGGATGTTGTGCAGGGCTGGGTCACCCTGATGCGGGAGAAGGATGGGGCACAGGCCCTGTCTTTTTTCGTATCTGAGTTATAAGGAGGATATTGTAAAAAATGGACAACTCGGTGATCGTTTCACTGCGGGATATCGTGGTGGAATTTGATGGTCAGCGCATTCTGGATGGGCTGAACCTCGACATCCATGACAAAGAGTTTGTGACGCTGCTGGGCTCCTCCGGCTGCGGCAAAACCACCACCCTTCGCCTGATCGCAGGCTTTCTGGAACCAAACTCCGGCAAGGTGCTGCTCAAGGGCCAGGACATTACCGGTGTGCCGCCCTACAAACGCCCGGTGAATACCGTTTTCCAGAAGTACGCGCTGTTCCCGCACCTGAACGTGTTCGAGAACGTGGCCTTCGGCCTGCGCCTGAAGAAGATGGACGAAGAGACCATCCGCCGCAAGGTGCGCAACATGCTGGAGGTCGTGGGCCTGAAGGGCTTTGAGCGCCGCAGCATCAGCCAGATGTCCGGCGGCCAGCAGCAGCGCGTGGCCATCGCCCGCAGCCTGGTCAACGAACCGGAGATCCTGCTGCTGGACGAGCCTTTGGGCGCACTGGACCTCAAGCTGCGCAAGGAAATGCAGCTGGAGCTCAAGCGCCTGCAGCGCGAAATGAACATTACCTTTATTTATGTCACCCACGATCAGGAAGAAGCCCTGACCATGTCCGATACCGTTGTGGTCATGAACGGCGGCAAGGTGCAGCAGATCGGCACCCCGGAGGACATCTATAACGAGCCGAAGAACGCCTTTGTGGCGGACTTCATCGGCGATTCCAACATCGTGGACGGTGTGATGCACAAGGACTTCCTGGTGTCCTTCTCCGGCGTGGACTTCCCCTGTGTGGACCGCGGCTTTGCCCGGGAACAGAGCGTGCAGGTCGTGGTGCGCCCCGAGGACATCGAGGTGGTCTCCCCGGTGGAAGGCCAGCTGGTGGGCGTGGTCAACGACGTCATCTTCAAGGGCGTGCACTTTGAAATGCATGTGGAGTGCGAGGGCCGCGAGTGGCTGATCCATTCCACCCGCGCCTGCACCCCCGGCGAGACCATCGGCATGCGCATCGGCCCCAACGAGATCCACATCATGGCACGGAGCGAGGGGTGATGTGCCATGAAGATTTATGACAAGAAGCTGGCCTATCCGTACTTTGTATGGATGACCCTGTTCACGGTGGTGCCGCTGCTCATTGTGGTGTATTACGCCTTTACCGACGGCAACGGCGCGTTCACCATGGAAAATCTGGCTTCCATCAGCGGTTACGGTTCGGTGTTTGCCCGCAGCCTGCTGCTGGCCCTCATCGCCACGGTCATCTGCCTGGTGCTGGCGTTCCCCATCGGCTATTTTCTGTCCCGCCTGCGGGTGAACAAGCAGCACATCATGCTCATGCTGGTGATGCTGCCCATGTGGATGAACTTTCTGCTGCGCACCTACGCATGGATGGGCCTGCTCAGCGTGAACGGCCCGGTGAATGCCATTCTGGGCTTCTTCGGCCTGGGACCCTATAATATGCTGAACACCTCCGGCGCTGTGGTGCTGGGCATGGTGTACAACTATGTGCCCTATATGATCCTGCCGCTGTACACCAGCATGACCAAGATCGACCAGAGCCTTGTGGAGGCAGCCCAGGACCTGGGGGCCAACACCACCAAGACCCTGCTGCGGGTGCTCATCCCCATGAGCGTGCCCGGCATCAGCACCGGCATCACCATGGTATTCGTGCCGGCAGTGTCCACCTTCGTCATCAGCCGGATGCTGGGCGGCGGTTCCAACCTGCTGATCGGCGACCTGATCGAAATGCAGTTCCTTGGCAACAGCTACAACCTGAATGTGGGCTCCGCCATGAGCCTTGTGCTGATGATCATCGTGCTGCTGTGCATGAGCTTTACGTCCAGCTTTGACGAGGACGAGATGGAGGGTGTGTCCTGATGAAAACAAAACATCTCCGCCTGATGCAGCGTGCCTACGTCATTCTGTTCTTCTGCTTCATGTATCTGCCCATTGCCTACATGATCGTGTTCAGCTTCAACCAGAGCAAGGGCTATTCGCTGTTCACCGGCTTTACCTTAAAGTGGTACAGCAGCCTGTTCCACAATTCGTCCATCCTGCATGCACTGTGGGTGTCCATTGAGGTGGCACTGCTGTCCGCCGTCATCGCCACAGTGCTGGGCACGGCGGCCAGCCTGGGCATCGCGTCCATGAGCCGCCGCAGCCGCCTGCTGGTGACCAACATCACCTACATCCCGGTGGTCAACCCGGAGATCATCACCGGCATTTCGCTCATGCTGCTGTTCGTGGCTTACCAGCGCTTTGCCGAGGGCGTCTCCTGGCTGCCGGACACCATCATGGGCTTCCCGACGCTGCTCATCGCCCACATTGCCTTCAATGTGCCGTATGTCATCTTCAACGTGAGCCCCAAGCTCAAGCAGCTGGACATCAAGCTGTATGAGGCGGCTCTGGATCTGGGCTGCAACCCCAAGCAGGCCTTCTTCAAGGTCATCCTGCCGGAGATCAGCCCGGCCATCCTGTCGGCCTTCCTGATCTGCCTGACCTACTCCATCGACGATTTCATGATCTCCTACTTCAACTGCGGCACCGTGGAAACGCTGCCCATCGCCATCTACTCCATGACCCGCAAGAAGGTCAGCCCGGAGATCTACGCACTGTCCACCATCATGTTTGTGGTGATCCTGTGCATCATTCTGATTTCCAACGCCATGGAAAGCCGCAGCTACCGCCGCGACCAGAAGGCGCTGAGAGGGGAGGGCGTGTGATGAAACGTTTTGCCGTTCTGCTGCTCACGCTGGCGCTGGCGGTGTGCTGCACGCTGCCGGCCTTTGCGGCAGATACCATTGAGGTGAATGAGGACGTTTCGGTGTCCGGCGATTACGACTGGACCCGCTTCAAGGGCCAGAACATGACTCTGAACGTCTACAACTGGGGCGAGTACATCTCCAACGGCTCGGACGACAGCCTGGATGTGGTGTCCGCCTTTGAGGACCTGACCGGCATCAAGGTGAACTACACCACCTTCGATTCCAACGAGTCCATGTACGCCAAGCTGAAATCCGGCGCGGCGGACTACGATGTGGTGATCCCGTCGGATTACATGGTGGCCAAGATGATCGCAGAAGGGATGCTCAAGCCCCTCAACTACGACAACATCCCCAACTTCCAGAAGATCGACGCGGAATACCGCAACCCGGATTACGACCCCCAGAACGCCTATACGGTGCCCTACATGCTGTGCACCACCGGCATCATCTACAACACCACGATGGTGGACAAGGCACCCACCAGCTGGGCGGACCTGTGGGATGAACAGTATGCCGGCAACATCCTGATGTTCAACAACAGCCGCGACGCCTACGCCATTGCGGCCTTCAAGAGCGGCCATGACATCAACCCCCAGTCCACGGAAGAAGTGGACGAGGTGGTGAAAGAGCTCAAGGCTCAGAAGCCGCTGGTGCAGGCCTACGTCATGGATGAGATCTTTGATAAGATGATCGGCGGTGAGGCAGCCGTCGGCGTGTACTACTCCGGCGATGCCATCACCATGATCGACGATAACCCCGACCTTGCCTGGGTGTTCCCGGAAGAGGGCAGTGTGCTGTCGGTGGACTGCATGGCCATCCCCGCCACGAGTGAGCACCAGGAAGCCGCCGAAATGTTCATCAACTTCATGTGTGAGACGGACATCGGCAAGGCAAACGCCGAGTACATCGGCTACACCACCCCCATGGAGGCAGTGCGGGAGGTGCTGGACGAGGACCTGCGCGACAGCGAGATCGCTTATCCGCCGGAAGAACTTGCCGCGAAGGAACGGGTGTTCACCGCTCTGAGCGATGACGTGAACAGCGAGCTGGACGTGAAGTGGAGCGAGATGAAGAGCTACGACGAGGGCGGCAGCAGCCTGCTGTTCCTGTCGCTGCTGGCCGCCATGGTGGCGCTGGCCTGCTTCAACATCTGGCGCAAACTGCGCAAAAAGAGCCGCAACCAGTATTAAACAGACGGCCCCGCCCTCTCGGATCTGCTGCTGCCGCAGACGATGGAGAGAGCGGGGCCTTTTTGAAATCATTTCGGATGGGAAAGGAACATTATGGAGCCCAATTTTTACACCGAGACCGCAACGGTGCTCAATGCGGATGCGGACTTCCGCAGCCTGCTCAAGCCCAGCGCCCTGCTGCGCTATGTGGAGCAGGTATCTGCCGACCATGCCCGTGCCTTTGGCATGGATGACAAGTTTTTCCAGGACCACAACGCGGCGTTTCTGGTGGGCAAGCAGGCCCTGCAGTTTGTGCGGGTGCCCCGCCGCACCGAGGCGCTCACCCTGACCACCCGCGCCGAGCACAGCCGCCGGGGTGCCATCAAGCGCATCACTACGGTCACGGATGCCGCCGGGAAGCTGGTGGCCACGGTGGACTGCCGCTGGATCCTGGTGGATCGGACCAGCGGCCACATCATGCGGGAACCGAACTGGACCGTGGAAAATTTCTGGAATGAGACGGTGGAAGGGGAGCTGTCCCTGCACACCCACCGGTGCAAAGAGCTGACGTCGGCAGGGGAGCGCAGGGCCAGCTATTCGCTGTGCGACCTGAACGGCCACATCAACAACGCCTATTATCTGGATCTTGCCTGCGACGCCCTGCCGCCGGAGGTGCTGCAGGCGGGCCCGGTGACCTTTGCCGCCGTGAACTACCACTGGGAGATCCCCATGGGGGACACGGTGGAACTGCTGTATGCACCCTCGGAAGAGGGGTGGTATGTGCAGGGCCGCCACGACGGCCGCACCAGCTTTGAGTGCTATCTGAAGATCGGGTCATAAAAAGTTCACAAAATAAGTTACAGAAAAATGACAGAACCCTATTGCAAAATAGTATCAAAAGAGTTACAATATGGTTACAGCAAGGGCCGAGATCCCCTGGCTGTGTGTGAAATCTTTTTCTTCTTGTTTTTGGGATATCGGGCACCGGGCCTCCTCCTCCGACTGGAACTCCTTCACAGTCTGTGCTCCGTGTGCCGCACAGGCGATGTCCCGCTTCGTGTGCAAAAAAGCTCGTCCGTGACCCGGACGAGCTTTTTTGCATGCCGAAAACCGCCGGAATCGTCAAAAAGTATGACCTTGCGCGGTTTTGGTGGGCATTTTGCCTGTTTTTCTCAAAAGGACAGTTTCAAAGTTTGGCGCGGCAGGGGTTTGTATTCTGAGGCCGAGTGTGGTAAAGTATATACAATCAATTTAGATGGCTCAAACATGAATGATTTTGTTGTAGAATGCTTCATGCTGCGATAAGAGAAAAGGAGTTTGACTATGGCTTATTTCTATGAAGAACCCTCCCGCACCTTTGGCGAGTATCTGCTGGTGCCCGGCTATTCCTCTGCGGAAAATGTTCCCACTGCTGTCAGCCTCAAGACCCCGCTGGTCAAGTACCGCAAGGGTCAGGAAGAGTGCCCGTTGGAAATGAACATCCCCATGATCAGCGCCATCATGCAGTCGGTCTCCGGCGATAAGCTGGCCATTGCACTGGCTCGTCAGGGCGGCGTCTCCTTCATCTATGGCTCCCAGAGCATCGAGAACGAGGCTGCCATGGTGCGCCGTGTCAAGAGCTTCAAGGCCGGCTATGTCGTGTCCGACTCCAATCTGGCCCCCACCGCTACCCTGCACGATGTGCTGGAGCTCAAGGCCCGCACCGGCCACTCCACCATCGCGGTCACCGCTGACGGCACCCCCAACGGCAAGCTGCTGGGCATCGTGGCCTCCCGCGACTACCGCGTCAACCACACCCCGGATGACGCTCCCGTTACCACCTTCATGACCCCGCTGGAAAAGCTGGTCACTGCCCCGGAGAACACCTCCCTGCATGACTGCAACAACATCATCTGGGACAACAAGATCAACACTCTGCCGCTGGTGGACGCTGAGGGCAACCTGAAGTATATGGTGTTCCGCAAGGACTACGACTCCCACAAGAAGAACGCCAACGAGCTGCTGGACAAGAACAAGAGTTATGTGGTGGGTGCCGGTATCAACACCCGCGACTACGCTGAGCGCGTGCCCGCACTGGTGGAGGCCGGTGTGGACGTGCTGTGCATCGACTCTTCCGAGGGCTACTCCGAGTGGCAGGCCCGCACCATCCACTGGATCCGGGAGCACTATGGCGACAAGGTGAAGGTGGGTGCCGGCAACGTGGTGGATGCCGAGGGCTTCCGCTTCCTGGCCGAGCAGGGTGCCGACTTCGTGAAGATCGGCATCGGCGGCGGTTCCATCTGCATCACCCGCGAGACCAAGGGCATCGGCCGCGGCCAGGCTACCGCAGTCATCGAGGTGGCCAAGGCCCGTGACGAGTACTTCAAGGAGACCGGCATCTATGTGCCCATCTGCTCCGACGGCGGCATCGTCCACGACTACCACATCACCCTGGCACTGGCCATGGGTGCCGACTTCGTCATGCTGGGCCGCTACTTCGCCCGCTTCGACGAGAGCCCCACGAACAAGGTGCGCATCAACGGCCAGTATATGAAGGAGTATTGGGGCGAAGGCTCCAACCGTGCCCGCAACTGGCAGCGCTACGATCTGGGCGGCTCCACCAAGCTGAGCTTCGAGGAAGGCGTGGACAGCTACGTCCCGTACGCCGGCCCGCTGGCCGACGGCGTACAGACCACCCTGTACAAGGTCAAGAGCACCATGTGCAACTGCGGCGCTCTGTCCATCCCCGAGCTGCAGCAGAAGGCCAAGCTGACCGTCGTGTCCTCCACCTCCATCGTGGAGGGCGGCAGCCATGACGTCGTGCTGAAGAACGCCACCCCCAACATCATCAACGGCTAAAGAACAAAACCCTCTCAGTCTGCTCATTTCACTCGCATCCAGCTCCCCCGAAAGGGGGAGCTTTTTCGTTGAATCGGAAAGTTTCCCTTCTCGATAAAAGCTCGCCCTTCGGGAGAGCTGGCATCGCGTAAGCGATGACTGAGAGGGTTGTTCTTCAGTTCGATCGCAATCCCAGAAAATATCACAAAACCCTTGCGCAGGCCTGCGATTGGTGTTATCATGTTAGAAACATCCTGTCAAGACAGGGCGAGGGCTTTCCGCCGGGGTTCTGTACTCCGGCTGGGAACTGGGAAACGGCAGCGGCCCGCGGGCTGTGCCGTTGAGAAGAAGAGAGGAAACATTCATGGACGAAATCAAGGTTGTGCCTTATATTCCGGATGAGGACTACGACAACCCCGCAATGGTCGTGGATTTTTATGAATTTACGATGGCAAACTGCCTATTCCTGCACGGATTCAAGGACACCACGCTGGTGTTTGACATGTTCTTCCGCAAGAACCCGGACAATCAGGGCTATTCCATCAGCGCCGGTCAGCGCAAGCTGACCCGCTTTCTGCTGAATTACCATTTCAACGCACAGGACATCTGGTGGCTGCGCACCAAGGGTATGAGCGAGGAATTCTGCGAGTATCTGCGCACCTACCGCTGGAAGGGCGACATGTATGCCCTGCCGGAGGGCACTGTGTGCTATCCCCATGTGCAGATGGTGCGCATTGAGTGCGATCTGGTGGGCGCCATCCTCATTGAGACCTACTTGCTGCAGACGATGAACTTCCACAGCCTCATCGCCACCAAGGCCACCCGCGTCACCGGTCTGAACACCCACACCCCTCGCAGTGTCATGGAGTTCGGCACCCGCCGTGCACAGGGCGAGAGCGCCGGCAACGATGGTGCCTATGCGGCGGTCCTGGGCGGCTGCGTGGGTACGGCCAACTGTCTGGCTGAGATGAAGTTCGGCTCGGACGTCAAGGCCGTGGGCACCGTGGCACACAGCTTCATTGAGTTCTTCCCGACGGAATTCGACGCCTTCAAGGCATTTGCCGACACCTATCCGGACTCGGTCAGCCTGCTGCTGGATACCTACAACATCATGGAGAGCGGTCTGCCCAACCTGATCAAGCTGGACGACTACCTGATCGAGAAGTACCCCAATGACCCCAACCGCCGCGTCAAGAGCGCCCGCATCGACTCCGGCGACCTGGCCCGCGGCTCCAAGCGTCTGCGCAAGGCACTGGATACTGCCGGCAAGCCCTACATCAAGCTGGTGGCCTCCAACGGTCTGGACGAAAAGAAGATCGCCAACATGGAGCTGTATGAGCATGCCCATTTTGATTCCTACGGCGTGGGCGAGAACCTGATCACCTCTGCTTCCGACCCCGTGTTCGGCGGCGTGTACAAGCTGGTGGCTGTCAAGCAGCCGGACGGCAGCTATACCCCCAAGATGAAGTGCTCGGATTCGGCCAGCAAGGCCATCATCCCCGGCAAGAAGATGCCCTGGCGTCTCTACGATGAAAACGGACAGGCCCAGTGTGATCTGATCGCCATGGACGGCGAGGTGATCGAGGCCGGCAAGCCCATCACGATGGTCAACCTGGACTCTGACGCCATTGAGCGCACCGTTACCTTTACCCCGACGGCGGTCAAGCCGCTGCTGGTGCCGCACATCCTGGGCGGCCAGCTGGCCATGGAGCTGCCCTCCATTGCCGAGAAGAAGGCCTACATCGCAAAACAGCTCACCGAGGAGACCTGGGAGAGCGAGCTGCGTCTGGAGTGCCCGCACAAGCATTACGTCAACATGACCCCTGCCGTGGCCGAGTGCCGCGCCAGAATGTACGCAGAGCTGCACGGCGGAAAAGTGTAATGCCTTTTCTTGACAAACCGGGCAAACTATTGTACTATAGACCATGCTGATTTGTGTTCATTCGGTCGATTTGCGTTCGGTCCGATTGACATAATTTTACCTCACACCTGTTATTCCCGGCTCCCTACAGCAATATGGGGCAGCAGGGCTTTGTAAGCCGGGTATCGGTGTGCCGCTGTGGTGAAATTGGCAGACACGAGGGACTTAAAATCCCTTTCTGGAGACAGAGTACGGGTTCGACCCCCGTCGGCGGCATGAAGAAAAGCACCTGAGAACGATGGTTCTTGGGTGCTTTTTTCATGCTTGTATTCCGGAAAGGGGATGATATGCACATGCTGCGGTCGAGCGGATGGAGAGGCTTTGCGGTCTGTTCACAGTTCATTCGGAAAAAGTGCTTTTTCTTTCCATGGTTTCATGCTATAATAAAAAAACGATACGATCCGTGATCGTAACGGGGCAGGGGGCCGCTGGCCGTCCTGCCGGGGCAGTGCCCGCAAACTGCGGCGGGCGGGAAACAGAAAAAGAGAGGCGAATCGAGATGTTGGATATGATCAAATGCAGCACCGGCGGCGCATACTATGCCCGCGGCGAGTGGGTGCCGGCAGACGGCAACGCACCGGCAGCACTGGCCGCCAAGGGCTTTGATGCCGCTGCGGTGGAAAACGCCAAGACCGGTACCATGGCCTACAGCATTCTGCAGGCTCACAATACCAGCGGCGATGCCGAAAACCTGAAGATCAAGTTTGACGCCATGGCCAGCCATGACATCACCTTTGTGGGCATCATCCAGACGGCCCGCGCGTCCGGCCTGGAAAAGTTCCCCATCCCGTATGTGCTCACCAACTGCCACAACAGCCTGTGCGCCGTGGGCGGCACCATCAACGAGGATGACCACCGCTTCGGCCTGTCGGCTGCCAAAAAGTACGGCGGCATCTTTGTGCCCCCGCATCTGGCTGTCATCCACCAGTACATGCGTGAAAAGTTTGCCGGCTGCGGCAAAATGATCCTTGGCTCGGACTCCCACACCCGCTACGGTGCACTGGGCACCATGGCCATCGGCGAGGGCGGCGGCGAGCTGGCAAAGCAGCTGCTGGGCCGCACCTACGATGTGGCCCGTCCGGGTGTGGTGGCCATTTACCTCACCGGCAGCCTGCCTGCCGGCTGCGGCCCCCACGATGTGGCCATTGCGCTGGTGGGCAAGCTGTTCAAGAGCGGCTATGTCAAGAACAAGGTCATGGAGTTCGTCGGCCCCGGCATTGCCTCCCTGCGGCAGGACACCCGCAACGCCATCGACGCCATGACCACCGAGACCACCTGCCTGTCCTCCATCTGGGAGACCGACGAGACCACGCAGAAGTTCCTTGCCGTGCACGGCCGTGCTGCGGATTACAAGAAGCTGGCCCCGGCGGACCTTGCCTACTATGACGGCGTTGTGGAAGTGGATCTGTCGGCCATCCGTCCGATGATCGCCCTGCCCATGCACCCCTCCAATGCCTTTACCATCGAAGAGCTGAACGCCAATCTGGAGGACATCCTGCACGCCTGCGAAGAGGATGTGCAGAAGCTCATCGGCCGCAAGGATGTGCACCTGGACCTGTGCAGCAAGATCGAGAACGGCAAGCTGCGGGTGGACCAGGGCGTGATCGCCGGTTGTGCAGGCGGTTTGTACGACAGCATCTATGAGGCGGCTTCCATCCTTAAGGGCCGCACCGGCGGCTGCGGCGACTACGCCCTCAGTGTGTACCCCGGCAGTCAGCCCATCATGATGGAACTGGTGCGCACCGGCGTGATCAGCGAACTGATGGCCAGCGGTGCCACCGTGCGCACGGCTTTCTGCGGCCCCTGCTTCGGCGCAGGCGACGTGCCCGCCAACGGGGCACTGTCCATCCGCCACACCACCCGCAACTTCCCCAGCCGCGAAGGCTCCAAGCCCGGCAATGGCCAGCTGGCGGGTGTGGCCCTGATGGATGCCCGCAGCATTGCGGCCACCACGGCCAACGGCGGCATCCTGACCCCGGCCACCGACATCGACTACGATCCCACCGTGCCGGAGTACCAGTACGATCCTTCCAGCTACGACACCCGCGTGTATCAGGGCTTTGGCAAGGGCGACTACGACGCCCTGCTCAAGCTGGGCCCCAACATCAAGGACTGGCCGGAGATCGCACCGCTGGGCAACAACCTGCTGCTGAAGGTGGCGTCCTACATCACCGACCCTGTTACGACCACCGACGAGCTGATCCCCTCCGGTGAGACTTCCTCCTACCGCTCCAACCCCTTGGGTCTGGCCGAGTTCACCCTCAGCCGCAAGGACCCGGAGTATGTGGGCCGTGCCAAGGCCGTGCGTGCCGAAGAGGAAGGCCGCCGTGCCGGCAAAGCCGATGACGCCCTGCTGGCAACGGTGCACGCTGTGCCCGGCTGCGAGAACCTGACCTGGAACGACCTGCAGATCGCCTCCACCATCTTTGCAGTCAAGCCGGGCGACGGCTCCGCCCGTGAGCAGGCCGCCAGCTGCCAGCGTGTGCTGGGTGCCGGGGCCAACATCGTCACCGAGTACGCCACCAAGCGTTACCGCTCCAACCTGATCAACTGGGGCATGCTGCCCCTGCAGCTGGCCGGGGCTACGCCCTTCGGGCTGGGGGATTACATCCTCATCCCCAATGTGCGTGAAGCGCTCAAGGGCGACCTGAAAGACATCAAGGCCTATGTGCTGGGTGATGAACCCAAGGCATTTGACCTCTACATGGCTCCGCTGACCGACGACGAGCGTCAGATCCTGGCCGACGGCTGCCTGATCAATTTCTACAAACATTAAAGAGGCGTTTCCATGTCCTGCGATCTTCACAACCATTCCACCTGTTCCGACGGCTCGGTGCCCATCCAGCGCCTGCCGGGCATCGCAGCCCGTACCGGGCTGCACGCCATTGCCATCTCCGACCACGACACCACCCTGAGTGCGGCGTACTGCTACGCCCATCCCAGACAGGAGGGCGTGGAGCTGATCCCGGCGGTGGAGCTGACCGGTTACGATTTTGAGCGCCAGCACCGGGTGCATCTGCTGTGCTATTACCCCAACCTGGACTGTGTCCCGCTCCGGGAGCACTGCGAGATCATGAAGCGGCGGCGCAATGCCTGCGGCCTGCAGACGGTCCATGAGCTGGAGGCAATGTACCCGCAGTTCACCGAGGAGCTTGTCTGGGAGACGGCGGCCGAAAGCGGCGTGATCTACAAAAGCGGCATCATGCAGGTGTTGGGGGAGCTTGGCCTGAGTGACGGCAGCATTTACGGCGAGACCTACCACAAGCTGTTCGGCTGGAATCCCCGCGGCATCGTGCTGCACTCGCCGGAGTATCTGCCGGTGCGGGAAGTGCTGGCCACGGCCAAGGCCAGCGGCGGAGCCGTGGTGTTTGCGCACCCCACCGTCTACAAGAGCATGCCGCTGGTGCGCGAACTGGCGGCAGAAGGCGCCATTGATGGTATCGAGGTGGACCACCCCAGCAACAGCCCGGAGGACCGCGCGGAGTGCGTGCAGCTTTGCCGGGAATACGGCCTTGTGCCCACGGCCGGGACGGATTTCCATGGCCGCAACCACAAGGTGCCCCATCCCATCGGCACCTGTACCGTTCCGGACGAGACGGTCACCCGCCTGCAGGAGATCGCCCGCAAACGGGGCGGCGGCAATGGTACACGATAAGGCCGGAAAAGGCTTTTCCTTTATAAGAAAGAGAGAGGAAGTTTGAAACCATGAGCAAGGAATTCAGTTTTGCAAACAAAGGCACCTGCTCCAAGCAGACCAATTTTGTCCTGAACGACGACCACACCATTGCGTCCATCGAGGTCATCGGCGGCTGCAACGGCAACCTGAAAGGCATCTGCCAGCTGGTCACCGGCATGAAGGCCGAGGACGTCATTGCACGTCTGGACGGCACGCTGTGCGGGTTCCGCAACACCAGCTGCCCGGACCAGATCGCACAGAACCTGAAGAAGGCTCTGGAAGAGATGAACTGACCGGAAACCGATCGAAACGCGGGCACCGCGCCTTGCAGAAATGCAGGGCGCGGTGTCTTTTTTTGTGTACGGGAAAAGCGAAAAATGCACAATATGCAATCAAATGAATAAGGATGCAATAATATGCATTTTTGACAAGTCTGACTTTTGAGAGGAAAGTGAGCGAAAGAACAAAAATGTGTTGCACTTCCCGGAAAACGCACTCGAAGTGCAACACAAGCGTAACGGGAAAAGGGGACACTTCCGGATACTGTTGCACTTGTGTTACGATTCTGAACGGACCGATTTTTGAATTTTTTGCATTTTTGTCCCGAAAAAATGCGCAAAACCCCTTGACGATGAGATGCTCTTGTGATACTCTTGTGACACAAGAGTTGCACTTGTGAAACGAACGAGTTGCAAAACGGATTTGTAACACGCAACCGATCAAATGCAAAACGGCTTTTATACAAAAAGCTGTATCAGGAGGATGTCTTATGAAACTCGAAATGCGTACTGTTCAGAAGATCGCGGCAGCTGCTATGACGCTGGCTGTGATGTTTGGCTGCGCATCTCCGCTCAAGCCTCTGGCTGCGAGCGCTGCACAGAACACTGTGTCGGTTTCTGCGGACATCGACGAAGAAAACTCCTACATCAGCGCACAGGATCAGATGTACCAGAAGGATTTCCTGAAGCTCATCAACAAGGCCCGTGCAAAGGCCGGTCTGAACAGCGTGGAGCTGGGCGATGCCGCCCACAACGCCGCTGCTGCTGAGCGTGCCGAAGAGCTGGCTACCACGTATTCTTATGTGCGTCCCAACGGTCAGCGCGACTTCACCGTTTTTGCCGAGAACGGCATCGACGATGTGTCCGTTGGCGAGAACTATCTGGCCGGCGTGTCCACTCCGGACTCCGCCATGGACCAGTGGATGAACCTCGATTTCGCCCGTGAGCGCATCCTGAATGCGGATGCCACCACCGTGAGTGTCGGCCACTATGAGGGCGGTGCCTACGGCAACTACTGGGTGCTGATCTTCTCTTACCCCGAAAACTCTCACACCGATGACTTCCGTCAGGAAGTGCTGAATCTGGTCAATGTCGAGCGTGCAAAGTACGGCCTGACCCCGCTGGTGATGGGCGATGCCAACCTGACCGCTGCCGCACAGAAGCGTGCCGAAGAGATCGCTACCGTCAACTCCCATACCCGTCCGGATGGCAGCAAGTGCTTCACCGTGCTCAAGGAGTACGGCGTGACCGCAGCTCCCACCGGTGAGAACGCCGCCTGGGGCAGCGTTTCTCCGCAGGAGGTCGTGGATGCCTGGATGCAGTCCGAAGGCCATCGTGCCAACATTCTGAACCCCGAAGCCCGTGCCATGGGCGTTGGCTACTACTACAACAGCAGCAGCACCTGGGGCCATCAGTGGATCCAGATCTTCACCAAGTGATATCCTCTTCATCATCATACCAAGATACCTTCTCCCTTTCTTGAAAAGTTGTGTGCGAGGAAAGCCCGGCAGCGAAAGCTGCCGGGCTTTTCACTTGCACAAATGGCGTTTTATGTTATACTGATTCTGAATAACACGCAGGAGGAACCATTGTGGAGGATTACCGGACCATCCGCGGTACGGCCGTGGGCGAATACGAAGAGAAGAAGAGCCGCTTCATTGCGCAGCTCTCCTTTGCGGACAGCGAGGAGGCCGCCGTGGCATTCCTGGAGCAGGTGCGCGCGGCCAACCGCACGGCGCGGCACAACGTGTATGCTTACCGGCTGCGGGAGGGGAATCGGGAACGTTACTCCGACGATGGCGAGCCGGCCAAAACGGCCGGGACCCCGGCACTGGAGGTGCTGCAGCACAGCGGCCTGACGGATCTGATCGTGGTGATCACCCGTTACTTCGGCGGGGTGCTGTTGGGCACCGGCGGGCTGGTGCGTGCGTACACCACGGCCACGGCCCGCGCGCTGGAAAATGCCGAGGTGGTCACGGTGCGCAGTGTGGTGGAACTGCGCATGACGGTGGACTATTCTCTTTACGAGCGGGCGTCTCTGCTCATCGACGCCGCCGGGGCAAAGCAGGCTGCGCCGGAGTTCGCCGACCGGGTCACCCTGCGCTGGCAGATGCCGGAACACACCGAAGGTCCGCTGCTGGAACAGCTGCGGGAGCTGACCCGGGGCGGGGCGGAGGCAGCAGTGTCTGAGCCATTCTACGCACCTTTTTAAAAATCAAGTGAATTTTAGGAGCTGACACAGAACTTCCCCCTTCGACAGAGCCGTTGTGCTACAATTGCCGCAGGCGCGGTGCGTGGGATCGGCTGCGCCGGGATTTCCGGTGGAAAGGGGGGAGAAGAACCAGAAAAAGGGAGGGGACCAGCATGGATGTGCGCCAGAGAACCGAAGAGATCGAACACCTGACCTTTGCACCGTGGGCGACCTTCAGCGATGCCAGCCGCGGCCGGGCAGTGCCGGAGCCGCAGGATCCGCTGCGCCCGGTGTTTCAGCGTGACCGCGACCGGGTGCTGCACTGCAAGGCGTTCCGCCGCCTGAAGCAAAAGACCCAGGTATTCCTGTCCCCGGAAGGGGACCTGTACCGCACCCGGCTGACCCATACGCTGGAGGTGTCGCAGATCGCCCGCACCATTGCCCGCGCCCTGCGCCTGAACGAGGATCTGACCGAGGCCATCAGCCTGGCCCATGACCTGGGCCACACGCCCTTTGGCCACGCCGGAGAACGGGCGCTCAACCAGCTCTGCCCTGGCGGGTTCAAGCATTATGTGCAGAGCCTGCGGGTGGTGGACAAGCTGGAAAAAGAGGGCAGGGGCCTCAACCTGAGCTGGGAAGTGCGCAACGGCATCGTGACCCACACCAAAGGCACCTGGGCTGCCACCCCGGAAGGGCGCATCGTACGCATGGCAGACCAGATCGCCTACGTCAACCACGACATCGAGGACGCCGTGCGCGCCGGTGTGCTGGACCCGGACATCCTGCCCAAAGACTGCACCGCGGTGCTGGGCACCACCAAATCCGCCCGCATCACGACCATGATCAACAGCATCCTGCGCAATAGCGACGGCAATGTACGGGTGGGTACGGAGGAGAATGAAGCCTTTCTGGCCCTGCGGGACTTCATGTACGCCACCGTCTATGTGGACAAAACCGCCAAACGCGAGGAACAAAAGGTGGACAAGGTGATCGGGGAGCTGTATGACTACTACCTGAACCACATCGACCGGATGTCCAATTTCTACGTTCAGCTGGCATATCAGGAAGGCCGTGACCGCGCGGTGACCGACTACATCAGCGGTATGAGCGACGAGTTTGCCATCCGTACCTTTGAGGAGCTTTTTGTGCCGCAGAAGTGGCATGTTCTATAAACCGGAAAGGTCGTTTGAAAATCCATGATCCCACACGAATACATTGAGGAACTGACCCGCCGCACCGACATCGTGGAGTTGGTGGGCAGCTATGTGCAGCTCAAGCGCAAGGGGCGGCTGTACGGCGGGCTGTGCCCCTTCCACAGTGAAAAATCGCCCTCCTTTTACGTTTACCCGGACACCCAGAGCTTTTACTGCTTTGGCTGCGGGGCCGGCGGCGATGCCATTACCTTTGCCAAAAAGATCAACAGCATCGACTACCCGGAGGCCGTCAAGATGCTGGCGGCCCGGGCCGGGATGCCGGAGCCCCAGGAGGACGACAAGACCGGCAGGATGCGCAGCCGCATCCTGTCCATGAACAAGGAGGCGGCACGGTTTTTCCATGCCTGCCTCAACTCCACTGTGGAGGAGGCCCGGCAGGCCCGTGCCTACTGGCGACGGCGCGGCCTGGACGACAAGACCATCGTCCGGTTCGGGCTGGGCTATGCCCCCAACGACGGGCAGGCCCTGTATCAGTTTTTGCGCGACAAGGGCTACAATCAGCAGGAGCTGGACGCCAGTGGTCTGTTCAAGCGCAGTCCGTCCGGGCGGATCTACTGCCTGTTCTGGAAGCGGGTGATGACCCCCATCTTTGATCTGCGGGGCAACATCATTGCCTTTGGCGGCCGCGTGCTGGATGACTCCAAGCCCAAATACGTCAACAGCCCGGAAACGCTGGTCTACCACAAGTCGGACACGGTATTCGCGCTGCAGATCGCCAAGCGCAGTGCGTCCCGGCGGTTCGTGCTGTGCGAGGGCTATATGGACGTCATCAGTATGCAGCAGGCCGGCATCGACACAGCAGTGTGTGCCTGCGGCACGGCCCTGACCCCGGATCAGGTGCGGCTCATCAGCGAGTACGCGGACGAGGTCATCCTGAGTTACGACTCGGACGAGGCGGGCCAGAAAGCCACCCTGCGGTCGCTGGAGCTGTTCCGCAACAGCCCGGTCAAGGTGGGCGTGCTGCAGATCCCCGGTGCCAAGGACCCGGATGAGTACATCAAAAAGTATGGTGCCGAGCGCTTCAAGGCACTGCTGGACGGCGTGGGCAATGCGCTGGACTTCCGTCTGGGACGACTGCGCAGTCAGTATGACCTTTCGCAGGATGCCCAGCGGCTGGAGTATGTCAAGCAGGCGGTGGACTTGCTGGCTGAGCGCTCCAGCCCCACGGAGCAGGAGGTGTACGCCGGACGTCTGGCCGAGGAAACCAACATCTCCAAGACCGCCATCATGACCCAGCTGGAAACGGCCGTAAAACGGGTAGGCAGCAAGCGCCGTTATGAAAAGAAAAAGGCCGTGCTGCAGTCCGGTGAGATGAACCAGATCAAGGTGTCCTACACAGCAGGCGGCAGCCAGGCACTGGGCATCGTCAGCGCACAGCAGCGTCTGCTGGCGGCCATCCTGCGGGAACCGCAGTATCTGGATCTGGTCAAGGATCAGCTGACGGCAGAGCAGTTCATCCAGCCCCAGCAGAAGGAGCTGTATGAAGCCATGCTGCGGTGCCGGGAGCAAGGCGTGGAGATCAGCCTGACCGCCCTGCACGCTTTTGCCGGGGAGGAGGCCCTGAATGAACTGAGCCATCTTGCGGCACAATACAGCGATGTGAACTGTACACCGGATGACATCCGGCTGTATCTGGACCGCATTGCCCGGGGCATGCCCGTGGCAAGCAAGGCGGCCAGCATGACAAACGAGGAACTGAGCAGCTACTTCCAGTCGATGCGCGAAAAAAAGCAGGGGCTCGTGTGCGAAGAAGAATGAGGCCCGCTTTCCCCTCCGGCTGGAGCAGGAGAGGAAAGGAGCAGGAATCATGCAGAAATTGTCGCAGACCGAGGAACTGGCCCGGACGCTGGCGGCACACGCCCGGCGCAAGACCCTGACCCCGGACCAGATCAGCCGCGCCATGGACGAGGCGGACTATGATGTGGCCCGGCTGGATGAACTGTACGAAGCGCTGGAGGCCCGGGGTGTGCACATTGCCGAGGACGAGGAAGCGGAGCTTCCGCCGCTGGACGAAACGCAGCTTGGTCAGCTGGAACACGAACTCTCCGCCGAGGGCGTGGCGCTGGATGACCCAGTGCACACCTATTTAAAGGAGATCGGCCGGGTGCCGCTGCTTACAGCACAGCAGGAAGCAGACCTTGCCCGCGCCGCACAGGCCGGGGACGCCGACGCTCGCCGTGCTCTGAGCGAAGCCAACCTGCGGCTGGTGGTGTCGGTGGCCAAGCGCTATGTCGGGCGGGGGCTGCCGTTTCTGGACCTGATTCAGGAAGGAAACCTCGGCCTGATGAAGGCGGCCGAAAAGTTTGAGCCGGAGCGCGGCTTCAAGTTTTCCACCTACGCCACCTGGTGGATCCGGCAGTCCATTACCCGTGCGATTGCAGACCAGGGCCGTACCATCCGCATTCCGGTGCATCTGGTGGAGAACATCAACCGGGTCAAAAAGACAGCAGGGGAGCTGCTGCGCAAAAATGGCCGGGAGCCCACGGTGGAGGAAATCGCCGTGCAGCTGGATCTGGAACCGGACCGGGTGCGGGAACTGCTGCAGCTGGCACAGGATCCCATCAGTCTGGAAACGCCGGTGGGCGAGGAAGAGGATGCCCATCTGGAGGATTTCATCCAGGATGAGGAAGCGGGTGTTCCGGTGGACGAAGCCGGGCGGCAGCTGCTGCGCCGGGAACTGATGAACGTGCTCAAGAGCTTGACGCCCCGGGAAGAGCGGGTGATTGCCCTGCGCTTCGGGCTGGAGGACGGGCGTTCCCGGACGCTGGAAGAGCTGGGCCGGGAGTTCAACGTGACCCGGGAGCGGGTGCGGCAGATCGAAGCCAAAGCCCTGCGTAAGCTGCGGCATCCCAGCCGCGCCAAGCGCCTGCGGGATTATCTGGATGAGTGAAGCGCTGATAACATTATAAGAGGGAGCCTCTGAAAAATCTGCGGATTTTTCGGAGGCTTTTTTGTGTGCAAAGAAGTCGTACTTCAGAATACAAGAGACAAGATAGACAAATTGCACAAGGCTGTTTGTAACCGTCAAATCTCCCGGCGCATAAAAAAGCATCTCTGGCTTAGCAACCGCAGCTGGGCCAGAGATGTTCATTCTTTTGGTATTCTGCATTCCTGGGGTGCACTGGCAGGCAAGAGTTGTTCGGCCCAAGCCTCGTCCATCTGGCTCATAGCGGGAGCATTCCGCAGAACCCAGAGCAAGTAACGGTACGGATCTAATCCGTTTTCTTTCGCTGTCTCAATCAGGCTGTAGATCACACTGCTGGACTGTGCGCCGCCCGGTGTATTGGCAAACAGCCAATTCTTGCGGCCCATAACAAAAGGCTTTATGCTGCGTTCAGCACGGTTGTTGCTCAGTTCCAGCCGCCCATCCTCCAGATAACGGATCAGGTATGGCCACTGCTCCAGCAGATAGTGCAGCGCCCTACCCAGAGCGGACTTTGGTGCCGCCTTGCCGCTGGCCGCATTTGCCCACGCCAATAGAGCGTCCAGAACCGGTTTTTCCTGTTCCAGCCGCTTAGCATGTCGTTCTTCTGGTGTCAGTTCTGCGAAAGACTTTTCCAACTGGAACAGCCTTGAGCAGTAGCACTCGCCGGCCGCTGCCAGAGAATCTTTTCGCTTTTCCTGCAGTAGCGTCTGCAGCGCCTCATCAAATTTTCGCCGCGCGTGGGCCCAGCAGCCAACCACCCGGATATTCTCCGGCAGCCTGTGGTAACCATGGTATCCATCCGCATGGAGCCAGCCGGAGAAGCCCTTTAAGAACTCCTCCGCGTGCTCTGCCTTCCGGTTCGGCTGGTATTCATACAGGACAATCGGATGCTCCGTACAGCCGCTGGTCCTGTACAGCCACATGTAGGACTTGCTGGTCGCCGCCTTCCCGGGTTCTTTCAGTACCTGCAGCGTCGTCTCATCGCCATGGAGAACTTTCTCCCTGCAGAGCTGCCGGTGCAGCACCTCGTAGATGGGCTGCAGCCAGGTATCAGAGACATTCAGCAGCCAGTTGGACATGGTCTGCCGGGAGAGCTTCAATCCCTGGCGGTGAAACTCCTGCTCCAGCCGGTACAGCGGGGAATACATCACAAACTTCTGTACCGCAATATGCGCTACCGCCTCCGCGGAAGCATAGCTGCCGGGCAGCAGCGCAGGCTCCTTCGGTGTTTTCAGGATGTTGGCCTCGCCGCTGTCCTGCTCGCACTTCCTGCAGGCGTAGGTATAGTAGACATCCTCTCGAATCCAGAACCGGGCAGGCTCCATTTGCAGGCTCCGGCGGACCTCTTTGCCGATCTCCTCCATTTTGCTGCCGCAGGCGGAGCAGATCAGCTCTTCTTCGCTCAGACGGTGCTCCACCACTTCAGTGGGTGTGCCCTCCGGAACGATCTCGGTCACGCTGCCGGACTGCTTCTTGCGCGCATGGGCTTTCACGGCAACCTGCTCCGGCGTAGCGGATTTGGTGCCATAGGCGTAGGCTTCAAGCTCATTGAAGCTTAGCGAAAGCTGATCCATCAGGCCCTCCTGCAACTTCTCGGAGGAGGAGCCGAATTGCCGCTTTTTCGCAAGACCCAACTGCTCCAGAAGCCATTGGTTCTGGAGCTTGAGTTCAGTGAGCTGAGTTTGCTGAGATTCATATTCCGCGCGTGAAATGGTCACCATTTCAGCGTTACTTGTGGCAATTCTCTTCTCGTTTTCCATGTGAAAATTATACCACAAAAAGTGTCAAAAAGCCAGTGTTTTCGATGCTTTTCGGAAATTTAATCTGCCTTATATTATGCTCAGCCCAGATACTGGGCGGTGGGCTTTTGGCTGCTCGATCTGTAAGCCTTCCATCAGCCAGCGGTACTGCTGCGGCGTTAGTGACCGTACTTCAGATTCACTTCTCGGCCACTGGTATGCACCCTGTTCCAGCCGCTTGTAGAGCAGAATAAACCCGTCCTTTTCCCAGTATAGTCCCTTGATCCGGTCTCTGCGCCGCCCACAGAACAGGAACAGCGTGTTGGTGAACGGATCCAATTCAAACTGCTGCTGCACCATCCGGGCCAAACCGTCTATGCCTTTACGCAGATCGGTATAGCCACAGGCGATATAGACCCGATCCGCTCCGGAAAAATCGTTCAGCATGGCCGCAGCGCCTCGACCAGGGCTTTCAGCAGGTCCGGACTCAGCTCTTGATAGAAGTCAATGCTGCTATTGCCGATCCGCAGCGTGGCGGAACATTCTGAAACGTTCCGATCCTGCTGTTTCGGTGCTGGTAACTCTGCAAACGCAGGTGCCCCGGGGAATTCCGGTGCCGCATCTGCGATGGACAGCACTTCCCGTTCCCAACGATAGTATGTAGATGGTGTGATTCCTCTTTGCTTGCACCACTGCCGTACCGGAAGACCGCTGCTTCTGCAATTCTGAATCGCTGCCACCCATTTCTGTTGTCGTGCCTGGTGCTTTAGCTCTGTTGATGTCATGGTGTCCTCCCTGATGTTAATAGTAGTGGAACGTCGCGAAACGTTCCACTACTATTATCCCATGGGTGTCCATCCGCCGGGAGATTTGACGGTTACTAATATGCCATGGTCACAGCCAAGTGAGAGATAATGCTCAATCTCACCACTCAGCACAAGCTGGACGTACTCTAAGGGCTTGTTATATAGTAGCCAGTCCAGTTCTGCTCGCTGCGCAGGGGTGTTGCCGTATTCGTCCTCAATGGAGATACAATCAATGGAAAGGGTGGTGCCATCTTCAAATCGGGCTTCCACCCGGTTGGTGTCCATGTTGTAGTGGCAGGAAAGCACTTTTTGAGAGTGATTATGGTCGAAATTCTGATTTTGTTTCATTTGAATAGCTCCTTTAATGACTTTGAAATTTGATTTTCAACAAAATGAGGTCTCTTTTTTCTTTTTCTTAAGTCACCTATCCGCACTATCCTGCATCCGTAGCACAGATCACGCTGTCCACATCCGGGCGCTGCATAAGTTTTTGCAGGATGCCGAACTGCTTTTTGGTGCTGGCAGACACCAGATACTGCCACCTTTCCGGCAGAATGGGCAAATCAGCGATACTCCACTTGACGTACTTAGCATCGTAAACATTGGGTGGAGCCAGCTCCACCAGATGACCCACGCACCAGCTGACGAGATAGCTGGTGCCCTCAAGGTAGCCGTCTTTGCGGCTGGTGGCGCCAAGGACTTTTGCATAGGACATAGCGACGGATGGCTTTTCCGCCACGACTAATTTTGCGATAAAAATCACTCCAATCTGTTTCTGATTGCAATATGTACGGCGGCAAAACGCCGCCTTAAAATCAGATGGGTTCGGTATCTTCCTCGCCGGTTTCTTCCGGTTCATCCTCCACAGGAATCTCAAAGTCGCCCTTGTCCTCGGTGTAGTTTGCATCGGGGTCAAGAGCTTCTTTTTCGGCCTGCTTTTTCTGCTTCTGCTTCATAAAGGTGTAAATGCCGCCGCCAGCAACCAAACCGACCAGCGCCAGTACGCCTAAGAATGTGGCAGCATACTTCGTAACTTTGTTGCCACCAGTCTGTTCAGAACCGGATGCCTCCGCTTCTTCCGCAGCCTTTTTCGCATCCTCTTCGGCCTGTTTGCGCTCCTGCGCTGCCTGCGCCGCCGCTTCCTTTTCGGCGGTATAGGCTTCGGCATCTTCATCTTCCATCAGGGAGAGCAGGTCGGCTTCATCCACAAGGTTCATAAAGTGGACGGTCTGCTGTCCCTTGGCATTGCGGTCGATGACCAGATAAAAGGTGGCTCCCGACTTCGACACCAGCGTAATGAACTGCTGTCCGCTGCCATCGGAGTAGTCAGTGTGGTAATCGTCCACCAGCGTCAGATTGCCCTCCGGGGTCAGAGCACCGGTTTCCTCATCGGTCACGGTGACAGCCTCTTCCTCTTCGGTGGCAGCAGTCAGGACAGGCTGTTCCACTTCCTCCACAGGCTCGCCGTCATAGGCAAAAGCAGGAGCTGCCATGCCAGCGCACAGTGCCACCGACAGCACCAGCGCACATACCTTATTCATCATCTTCATTATCGGGGTCCTCCTTATCAATGGTAGCACCGACTGCGGACAGCGCAGCCGGGTTCGGGGTGGAAGTTGCGGACTGCCGCAGCAGGGCGGCAAGCTGTTCCGGCGTGACCTTTGCCGTCCGAACCATCTCGTTGACCTCGGCGGCTTCGGCCTCCTGAATCCGCCGCTCCAGACTTTCGATGCGATTGTTCAGCTTGATGCGGCGTTCTTTCTCTTTTGCCAGCATCGCCCGCAGTTTATCCGATTTTTCGCTCATAGTAACTTCTCCAATCATTTTGAAAGCCGTCCGAACCCGGCGAGATGCTTCTCCCAGTAGGACGAGTGAATGTTTGCGTACTTGATGGGGTCTCCGGCACTGACCATCAT
>ENA-UEQB01000250-UEQB01000250.1-human-gut-metagenome-genome-assembly--contig:-NODE-250-length-50502-cov-8.665682_pt1 | contig 50502 bp, 39 predicted proteins | sample MGYA00242901_ERZ507918 | MGnify/ENA primary metagenome ERZ507918 (study PRJEB26167, sample SAMN06115405) | human gut metagenome | host: Homo sapiens | place: China:Sichuan | collected 2016-04-06... | reverse complement strand
TGCCAATTTCATAAAAGACACCAATTTAGGAGGAGACTGAATACGCAATTTTGTCTGCACCGTAGTTCCGTCAAATCCATTTAATGTCAAATCAAGGGGTTTACGGGCATCATACTCTTGGTCGTTTATGAAATTGGCAGTACCGTTTATAACCAACAATTGTAGTTTAGCTTTGGATAAATCGACTCCAGCAGGAATCAATACTGTCGTTTCAGTTGCGCTGACGGAAGAAGGCGTGTACAATTCATTATTCACTTTGACTCCTACTATCTGCACAGATTCATAGGCTCTGTTTTCGTCATCATCTGAACAAGAGCTAAAAGTTACAGTGAAAAGTGCAGTGATGCACATTATACTGAATATTAAATTTATTAGTTTTTTCATCTTTCACGAGTATTATATGGTTCATTATTTTTTCTTAATGGAAAAAGCTATTTTCATTTGTTCGAAGAAAGTTTCCCAATCAACATAACAATTATCGAAAATCATCAGACCTGATGAATTCTTTAACGAAGCACCAAACACCTTCCCCTGATCGGAAACGCTTAAATCTGGTAAGCTCATTGAACCTAACAATGGAACTTGTCCACATGTAAGAATATTCCCTAAAGTAATATATCGATTAACTTCTTTAGGTGTTTTATAATAGGTGCCAATCATCAGAAAATCAAGATTACCTAAATAGCTTGTTCTATTATAACTTTTTCCATAGATCTCACTATCCGGGAACGATAATCGATCATCATATTTAAACTGGTTACTAGCCCAATTTACTCCATTCTGATAATACACCTCATACCAGGATCCGACATAAGCTGCCATTTTCAAATCCGGATTCTTTTCAACTTTATACTTATCTACTAATAAGCGAATCCGGTTGGTAAAATCACAAATAGTTTGAGATCGGAAAGTAATCCATTCTTTAAAGAATCTGCCTTTTATTAATACGCCTTCTTTATTTATTCTAAAAGCATCAGCAGGGAAATTTTCTAAAACTTTTCCTTCTTTTTCCAGATATTCTTCAAAGGCGTTTCGAGTTACATGACTAAAATCGGCATATAAATTATCATATCGACAGCGGTCTAATACAATGCCATCTATATCATAATTTTTTAGAACTTCTTCTACACGCAACAATTGAAAGTCCTGTACCTCTTTATTAGAAGGATTCACAAAAGCTAAAGCTAATAACTTACCTTTTGCTGCTTCTTTTCCTCTTGTACTTTCTGTGATTTTCAGAAGTTTGCCTTTATCTTCCGGACGTTGCACTATTTCTTCCCAATCTTTATGCTCATGAAGAATTGCATAATCATTTACAGTTATATTTCCTTCCGTGAAGAAATTAAAGCTAGTATAAACTTTCAATCCGATTTTGTGTGCCTCCTGAAGTACAACTTCCAATAAATCGAAACCATCATCCTTTACTTGTTTATTCGGATTTTTAGTTGCTGTCAGGTAAGGAGTCTTTGAAAGATCATTTTTGCGATAAGAAACATATCCTTCCGGTCCTTTTACATCCAACCCGATTGAAGTGAATCCAGCTTTCTTTACGTTATTAACCATAGTGGTTACTGCTTCTCTATTAGTCAACACTTTTGCATTAGGAAATTGCTCCACCCACATAACCAGTTCGCTCTGTTGTTGATCGGGAGCTTTAGAGAAGACAGCAACAGGCTTACGAGTAATTTCTTTCCCGCCTTTTTTCAAAATTGTTTCAAGAGTAGGCTCAATCTCATCTACATTGAAATGAATGAGCACCCCTTTTTCAGAAGGAAGGAAATCAGAAGCATAAGAAACTGCTCCGACAAATTCATCCCCTTCAGTGAAAAATGCCATCTTCTCTTCCTCACATTCGCAAGTCGGAAGTTTCATATTCAACACGGTTTCATAAAAATCGATTGCCCGGTGGAAATCAGCAGCAGGAATTTCAAAAAATGCAATTAGTTTTTTCATTTTGTTTTCTTTTTATGGTTATTACTATGCCTTTGCAAAGACAATGCAAAAATAGGGCAAGCCTGTAACCCTCAATAGAAGAAAACAGACATCTTTAAAGAGTGGAAAAATAATCGGAGACAGGGGCACAGACAGATAGGTATTCGGCAGGGGTATAGCCGGAGAAGAGTTTAAACTCCTTGATCATGTGAGATTGGTCGGAAAAGCCACACTCATAAGCTACCTGGGCAAAAGGTAACGCCGGATCTTGTTGCAAAGTATAAAGAGCACGCTGCATGCGCACAATACGAAGGAATTCTTTAGGAGTAGTACCTATATAATCAGCAAATATACGGCCAAACTGCTTGGAACTGAGGCAGGCTACATCAGAAAGCTCTAATGTGCTGACCTGTGGATGGAGGTTTATTTCACTCAAAACCGTAGAAAGTCTTTTCAGATTGTATTCGGAACAGGAAACCAAACGATGGAAGAAAAAGTCTTCAATCAAGTGAATACATTGGTCATTATCCGGAGTATCCACGATTCTCCGGGATAAATCAGAGAGTTCCGTATCTTCCACTTCATCCGTAGAGATATTCTGTCCGAAGAAAAGATGCAGCGGGATTCGCAGGAAAGTCTTTGCCGCATAGGGCTGGAAAACTACTGTTATCATTTCAATCATTCCCGTCGACATAACGTCGGAAAAGCCGAAAGACTGACCGCAAATAAAAGATTGTGGTTGTAATTGTGAATTTTGCAATGATAATAATTGCCTACCCTTATGAAATACCAATTGCATACAGCCAACAGGCAATGTCCGTTCCGACACAGGAGTAAAAGCATCATCCCGTAATATCCAATAATAACGGATATAAGGAGCCAATGCAGGAGCAGGTTTCACGATACGAAAAGTTTGCATACGACAAATATATGATATATCTCATGAATTGCCGCAAAAGTAGACAAAAGGAATGGGGAGAAATAGTAAAAAAGGGACATTCCCTACTTATTATTCACCCCATAGCCAAACAAAGCAAAATCACCGTAACAGGGATCATCCGGAAAGACTTCCGCTAATGCGGCAGTTATCCTTTGTGCATTTTTCAAGGAAAAAGTTTCCGTCTCGGTAAGTTCCAACAATCGGGCTACGCGACAGACATGCGTATCCAAAGGAATGATTAAATCCCTGCAATCAAAACTTTCCCAAATTCCAAAGTCAACTTCCGGTCCTTTACGTATCATCCAGCGGAGAAACATATTCAGCTTCTTCTGAGGACTGCGGGAAGATACTTCCAGGAAAGCACAGAGTTTCTCCATTGGCAGTCCGGAATACACTTGAAGCGCCTCTTCCAAACTTTCAAAACGGGAATAAGCAGCATACAAGCGTTCAAAGTAAGAATAAAAATCGGCATACGAAAGCATGCGGTAGAAGCTACGTTTTTCCTCAGCAGGAAAATCCTTCTCCCAACGACGGGAAAGTACATATTGATAAGGAGACGCCCCCATACAATCGTGTAATTCATCAGCTTTCTTCAGAATCTGCTTGCGATTGCCGAAACTCATAATAGCAGTCAGCAGACCACTGATTTCTATATCCTGTTTCTGCCGATAACGATGCGGGAATTGTACCGGATCATTTTGAATAAAATCCGCACAATGATAGGTCTTTGCCCACTCCTGTAGTTTCTTTTTTATATCTTTGGTCATTTCTTTAAAATCATGGGAAGGGGTGCAAAGATATTGAATTTATAGCAACTTTGGACAAGTCCCCTATTCTATTTACCCTTATTTTTGCATCGTGAAATTCAAAGAAGAACTTATGGAACATAGCAAGAAGACCACGCGTGAAGAGTATCAGAAATGCGTAAATGCAGTAGTAGATTACATCAACCTCCATCTTGGAGAAGAGATTGATCTGAAATCGTTGGCCAAGATTTCTCATTTCTCTCCATTCTACTTCCATCGCATCATGAAAGCATTTCTGGGCGAGCCAATCGGGACGTTCATAGTCCGGACACGAACAGAATCTGCCGCCCGCCTGTTGCGTTACTCGGATTTGCCTATTGCAGATATCGCTTATCGCATCGGCTATTCCTCACCATCGTCACTGTCGAAAGTATTCAAGCAGTTCTATGGAATTTCACCTAATGAGTATCGTAACAATAAAAACTTTGTAATTATGAAACCAGCAATTATCAGACCCGATTTAGAGTTAAAGAAAGAAATAAGAGAAGTGCCTGCCAGAAATGTAATTTATATCCGCCTGTTCGGAGACTATAAAATGAATGATTACGGAGGCACATGGATGCGTTTGTTCCAATTCATCAAAGAAGAAAAACTGCCGATGGGTGACATGGCCCCTTATTGCATGTACCACGATGACCCCAAAGTGACGCCTGCCGACAAGTTGCGTACCGATGTTTGCATGGTGATGCCTGTAACCGTAACTCCCAAAGGGGATGTCGGCTTCAAGCAATTGCCTGCCGGACGTTATGCAGTGTTTACCTACAAAGGATCTTATGAATATCTGCAAAGTGTATACGACACGATTTACGGAAAGTTCATTCCCGAAATGGAATGTACGATGAGAGACGAGTCGAGTGCCGAGCGTTATCTGAATGATCCGTGCAATACGAAACCGGAGGATTTGTTGACAGAAATCTTCATTCCAGTAGAATAATCATCTTATATATTGCGGGCAAATAGTCTTTGTCCGCAATATATAACTATTACTTTATCTCTCTTTTCATCGGCACATACTTCAGTCCATTCGTAATCTGCGGTTACTGTTCGCAACAAAGATATCAAATTTCTGGAAATGATGATTAAGACATTCCCATTATTCCATCCGGAAACACTATCTTTGTACAGGACATTTAACTAACCCAACTTCATTCAAAGATATGGAAAGACTTATCGACAAATATCTTCCGGCAGATTATCATGATACATTCGTTTTGAAATCCAGAAAGCCTGCAGAACAGATAATTCCCAAAGAACTAATCAAAAAAATATTCAATCACTCCCCGGCGTGGCTCAATTTTTTAATGAAGGTCAGGAATATTCTGGTAAAACCTTTGGGGCTTGAAACCGGAAAAGTGTTGAAAACAGAAGATTGTATAATAGAAGATACGGAAAATGAGGCTATCATGAGGAAAGATGATAAGCACTTATTGTTTTATGTCTCCATTGCCAAGATAGGAAACGAGCTGATAGATATAACAACCGTGGTTCAATATCATAATGCATTAGGAAAGGCTTATTTCTTCTTTATTAAGCCTTTCCATAAAATGATTGTGCCACGTGTAGCGAAAAAACTTATATAATACCCAATCCATAGCTACTGATTTCCTCAAAGTCCTCATCAGCATATGAGTTCTTCTGACGGGCATCTTGTACTATTTTCAGAAATCCTTCTGTTTTAGACAGGAAATCCTTGAATTTCTCTGATTCTTCTTCGTGTCCTTTTACTACCGGTAGTTTCTCTGCCGCATCCAGTTGAAGTCGCAGTTCCATAATCTTTAAATCCAGGCGGGATTTATCTTCAACATGCTTACGGGCATACAAATTGATGATGCTCTGCATAGTCGTACTCATGCTTTTCATTGCAATGATCTGCTCTTTCACTGGATTTTCTGCCAGAAGAACCCGCTGGGCATTTGAAGCAATCGGACTCAACATATCAAATATATTCTGCTTACATTCAGACATTACCACGCTCAATTCATAGTTATCATTCAGCAAATCAGCCATCCCCTCGGTCTTTTTTTCTTTCAGAAGAGATAAGTATTTATTGAAATTAGCATAGAACTGGTTTCTCGACTGAAAAAGCTCCGCATAATTCTGTATCAGGTTCTGTCTGACATCTGCACCGAAGCATTCACCCGGTAGCATCACCTCCGCAGAATCTTTTTTCGAAATGACGGGAGACATGATGTATGAAAACATGGGGACTTCCGTCTTTTGTTCCATATAACCCAATACAGCATTTACATCCCTCTCCTTTACCACATTTTTCAACAGAGCCAATGAGGCGTCGTAGTATTTCATCACCTGCCCCGCATCTGCTATTTCTTCAGGAGTATAAGTCACCGTTTCTTTCTTGCTACCTACACATGAGGCAAGCATCAGGACGCTTACCCATACACTTAAGACTAATAAATTCTTTCCCATAAGATTTTTATTTTAAAGTGAACACCAACCAGATTTAACCGGCATTGTGCTAATAACAATATAAAAGCGATTTTGCTCTCAATTATAGTTTTTTTCACCTTTGCAATTTGTACTTTTGCACCGGATTTCAAATTCGACCTATAATTTCAATCAGAACTATGGACAACATAAAAGGTTATATATACGCGGCAGCTTCTTCTTCAACATTTGGATTGGCACCTTTTTTCACCATATCCCTGCTATCCTCAGGTTTTTCTTCTTTCGAAGTATTAGCCTATCGGTGGGGAGTCGCATCATTTACACTAATCATATTCGGCATCTTTTTAGGTGAAACATTCTGTATCAACCGGAAGGATTTCGGAACAGTGTTCATATTGAGTCTTTTCCGTGCCGCAACCTCATTGAGCCTGGTCATCGCATACCAGCACATAGCCAGCGGAGTAGCATCAACCATCCACTTCATGTATCCATTAGCTGTTGCCCTCGCCATGATGTTCTTCTTCCGGGAAAAAAAGTCATTCTCAATTCTATTTGCTGTAGTGATTTCGCTGATAGGAGCAGCATTGCTATCATCGGGAGAGATTGACTTTAAAGGAGGCAATACAACCATAGGATTGACCGCTGCTATATGCTCCGTTTTCTTTTACGGCGGATACATTATCGGAGTACGCAAAAGCCGTGCTGTAAACATTCCATCTACAGCACTGACTGCCTATGTTATGGGGCTGGGAGCCTTATTCTTTATTATAGGAGGATGTCTGACGAGCGGTATCCGCCTGACCACAGACGGATATGCATGGCTGAATATTCTCGGATTGGCACTGCCCGCAACAGCCATTTCAAATATAACTTTGGTAAAGGCTATTAAATACATCGGACCCACTCTAACCTCCATCTTCGGAGCCTTGGAACCACTTACTGCCGTAGCCATCGGATGCTGGGTATTCAAAGAAAATTTCACGGTGCACAGTGCTTTAGGCATTCTACTGATACTGTCAGCAGTAACGGTAGTGGTGTGGCATGAAAAGAAAACAGAAAGAAAATAAGGATTATTTGCTCTTCTTATAATCAGTGATGAAACCTTCCATCATCCACTTCGCCAATGCCTGACGATTGGAACTCATAACAAACCGGCGTTGGTCGAAAGAATTCTGAATATTACCCAACTCTACAAACACTCCAGCAGGACTGGAATTGGCCAGCACATACAAATTGCGTGGGCTGACAGTTCCCGAAAAGCCACGGTTAGGTTGGTGGCGGTCGTATTTAGATTCGAAAGTATTCTTCATTGTAGTTGCCAACCGTTTACCATTCACACTTTTGGGAGCATGATAGAAGAATACATCCGTCTGGTGACTTTTACTACGGCTATCTACATGCAAGAAGATGGAACGGCAATACGTATAACTCTTGCGGTCTTTCTGATAGAGCGCATTTATTTTCTCACAACGCTGGCGAAGGCGGGCAACCTGGTTCAGAGGAATAGGAGCACCCATACAAGTTTCGCGTTTACTGTTATTAAGGTATTGATCGTCACGGATACCGTCTTTGGCATCCTGAATAATAATATAAACCTTAGCGCCTTCCTCCATCAGATTCCGGGCAAGACGAAGAGCGACATCATAGGCATATTCATCCTCATGCAGTTCCACGCTTCCTATCCTGCCAATAGCACCGGGATCAGGACCACCATGCCCACTCACCACGTAGAAACACGCACCTTTGAGGCGGTTTCCCGTCACTTTAACTTCAGCAAGGCTTTTTCCGAAAAGAGGTTCACGAATTGTTTTGTTGCCAGAACGGGCAGAAGAATTTGAAGCAGAAGAGTTTGAAGCAGATGAATTGGATGAAGCAGCCGTATTGCCACTCCCCTTTTTCAGAGGTGGAAGCAAATATTTCACTCCCAGCCGCAACTCCTCTTTACCTCGCAATTGTTTCTTATTCAGTTCCAGGAACTCCTGATAGTACCCTTTTCCGGTACGCCCGTTACGCTGTAGAAAACCAGATATCCCCTCACCGCTTTTCGGCGTAGCCCGCTCTTCCTGGGCCAACGCTTCGTAAGAGAATGACATGCAAAAAAGCAAAATAAGAAAGCAAAATAACTGTTTCATTTTCCATTTATTCATCTTGTGGACAAAAATACAATTATTTTCTCTACTTTTGCGTCCATAAATGCGTTAATTGATAAAAAACTATAAAAACTGATAGCATTATGGCAAAGCAATTTAAACCGGAAACCCTCTGCGTACAGGCAGGATGGACTCCTAAGAAGGGCGAGCCCCGTGTACTCCCCATTTATCAAAGTACCACTTTCAAATATGAAACCAGCGAGCAAATGGCACGCCTCTTTGATCTTGAAGAGAGTGGTTATTTCTATACTCGCCTGCAAAATCCTACCAACGACGCTGTTGCCGCCAAGATAGCAGCTCTTGAAGGCGGTGTTGCCGGCATGCTGACGTCCAGCGGACAGGCTGCCAATTTCTATGCTATATTTAATATCTGCCAGGCAGGCGATCACTTCGTTTGTTCGTCTGCTATTTATGGCGGTACATTCAACCTCTTCGGGGTGACTATGAAGAAATTGGGTATCGAAGTTACTTTCGTTAGTCCGGATGCCAGCGAAGAAGAAATCTCCGCAGCTTTCCGCCCGAATACGAAAGCATTGTTCGGTGAAACCATTTCTAACCCGTCACTGGAAGTATTGGATATTGAAAAATTTGCCCGCATTGCCCACAGCCATGGTGTACCTTTGATTGTAGACAACACCTTCCCGACTCCTATCAACTGCCGCCCGTTTGAATGGGGTGCTGATATCGTAGTACACTCTACGACCAAATATATGGATGGTCATGCCACCAGCGTAGGTGGTTGTATTGTAGACAGCGGCAAGTTCGACTGGGATGCACACGCTGACAAATTCCCCGGATTGTGCACACCGGATGAGTCATACCACGGACTGACTTATACAAAAGCTTTCGGTAAGATGGCTTATATCACTAAGGCTACTGCCCAGTTGATGCGTGACCTCGGCAGCATCCAGTCTCCGCAGAACTCTTTCCTGCTGAATCTCGGTCTGGAAACTCTGCACCTACGTATGCCGCAACACTGTAAAAATGCACAGGCGGTTGCCGAATATCTTTCTAAAAATGACAAAGTAGCTTGGGTGAACTATTGTGGCCTTCCCGACAATAAATACTATGAGTTGGCACAAAAGTATATGCCGAACGGCTCTTGCGGTGTTATCTCCTTCGGATTGAAAGGGGGTCGCGAGATTTCTATCAAGTTCATGGACTCACTAAAGTTGGCTGCCATCGTGACCCACGTTGCCGATGCTCGTACCTGCGTGCTGCATCCGGCCAGCCATACACACCGCCAATTGTCGGACGAACAATTACTGGAAGCCGGAGTACGTCCCGACTTGATTCGTTTCTCTGTAGGCATTGAGAATGCAGACGATATCATCGCAGATATTGAGCAGGCTCTGAACGCATAATTTCATAAAGTACCTATAAAACAAATAATATATCCCCGTCTCCGCAATCGGAGTACGGGGATTTTCTTATCTTTGCGCCCAGTAAACATTTAATAAAGAAAGATTTATGAAACGTACAAAATTAGCTGCATCCTTTCTGTTGGTCGCAACTCTATTCCTGACGGGATGTGTGACCAAGAAGGAATTTGTGAATCTTCAAACAGATTATAACAAACTGAAAGACGAAAAGTCTGCTCTCGACAAGTCATATCAGGACGCACAAATCCAGCTTGCCGAATACCGCACACAATCTAAAAGCTTGGAGGATCGTTTAAGCGAAGCTCGAAAAAATAATCAGGAATTGCGTAACAGTTACGCTACCCTGCAAGGATCGCTCGACAAGAGCCTCCAGCAGAACTCGCAAGGGAATATCAACATCTCCAAACTGGTAGATGAAATCAATGCCTCCAACCGATACATCAAGCAATTAGTGGATGCCAAGAGCAAATCGGACTCACTGAACGTCATGCTGACCAACAATCTGACCCGCTCCCTGAGCCGCGAGGAATTGAAAGAAGTAGATGTGAAAGTACTGAAAGGTGTGGTTTACATCTCTTTAGCAGACAATATGCTCTACAAGAGCGGCAGTTACGAAATCAACGAACGCGCCGGCGAAACGTTGAGCAAGATTGCCAAGATTATCACCGACTACAAAGATTACGAAGTACTGGTAGAGGGTAATACGGACAACGTACCCATCTCACGTACCAATATCCGCAATAACTGGGATTTGAGCGCCCTGCGTGCCTCATCTGTAGTACAAGAATTGCAGAATAAATATGGCGTTGACCCTAAACGGCTTTCTGCTGCCGGACGTGGTGAGTACAATCCTATCACAGACAATGACTCTGAACTGGGCAAACAGCGCAACCGCCGTACACAAATCATTGTCACACCCCGACTCGACCAGTTCCTGGAGTTGATAGATAAGGCTCCGGAAGCTGAAGGAGAAAAAGAAGGAGAATAAGGACATTGATATATAATTAAAAGAATAACAGAATCATTTAAAAAACTAAATGATTCTGTTATTCTTTTATAGCTTTATGTTCTCCCACAAAATCATCAATAAAACTGCGCATATTCTTCGGAATATCGTACAAATACTTTCTTAAACTACGTTGCCCTATACAAAAGTTGTTTTGATTGTTCTACATCTTCTATAAAAAAGGGCTTGGATGGTTGTATAACCCTTTTACTCTTAATTAGTTATATTCCTAACCACCCTAAACTCACACTTTCCTGTTCCAAGCAATCCCGCTCCGTCCGTTCCCTCCACTACACCTATGAACTCGGTATTAATATCCGAGCAATAGAATGAAATAGTCGCTTCGCCTTTCTCGTCAGTATCAATAGAAGGTTGCCACAGTAGAGTATTCCGGGCATCCGGCGTAGATAGCTGCATATCTATTTCATCCGGCTGGTAGAACTCACGGGCAGCATAGTAACCTTTGGTGCGGTAAAGGTTATTCATGTGCAATAACTCTTCTTCCGAATAGGTTTCACCATGATAAGTAACTAATTGTTCATCTTCAACAGAAAAAGCGTTACCACCTAAATGTTTAAATTTAACTATATAATATTTTTCCCCCTCAATCGGCTTGCTTCTTTTATCAGCGGAAATGCTGCACGGCTTCCAGTAAGGATGGGCATCATATCCCGGTTTGTAGTTCTGCAAATAACCACACCCACAGACATAAGCACTTCCTAAATTTGCTTGTGCCAAACTATCCAATCTCCCCATGAACTTATCACGGAACGGTTTGCGAGCTTTTCGGGTAACAACCACTTCATCCAGTAGGATTGTGCTGTCATTGCTCACCACCGGCATATCAAGAACCTGCTGCTTTATTGCTTGCGATAAATCCATGATCGGATAACAGAACGGCTTGTTTTTTCTGATACTGTCTATCAGCGGAAAATAATCTATTATTTCCAGTTTCGGTTTAAACTCTTTTGATAACATCGGTTTCAAATACACATATCCCCCTCGAATCTCCTTCATCATATTTGTACCGACTTTGAAGCATCCCGTCGAATCAGCCCAGACAAACGCCGATTTTCCTTCCGCACCCGACACCTGAATCAGTTGCTCCGTGCTTTGTGTTTCCTTGCTTTTCTTCTTGCTTTTTACCGTTTGAGTACCCGATATTTCATCCGTCAGGAATATCCCGCCATGATATGGTGAACGTCCAAACCTCCACACATACCGCCTCCAACCTTGTGTCAACAGCAATAAATCCATTGCTTCCATCCGGTCTTTATTCTCTTCATTGAAATAATAAGCCGGATTATGGATAATCCCCCGTATCTGGGAGGTAAGATAGCAATGTGTAAGGATATTTGCAGGATCAGCCGGATTCACATATATTTTGTCGAATACGCTGATACCCAGATTTGCCTGTATCGGCTTACCACCATCATCCGTCACCTTTATTTTCAGCGTAGCCTTTTCACGAAGTACATAATTGTCCTTGTCCAGTTCGATACTGATATTCAGTCTCTTTTCCGGGTGGACATATACCAAACGTTCCGCTATGGGCTGCATTGTACCGTCAAACAACGTAAATTCCGCAATCCCCTGATATGGAAATTCCATTGCAGGAATCTTTATTCTCAGGCTATTCTTCAACTTCCCTTTTGCCACGCAGCAGACTACTCCCCGCATTTGCCCCAACAGATAAACGTCCTGTTCAGGCACCCCTTCTGTTTGGGAAATCACAAACTCCATCCATTCCTTATTGTGCTTCAATAACTGGAATGACATACCTTGTGAATAAATCTCTGGTAGAGAGTAACTCTTTCCATCTTTCAGTTCTATCCGGTAATTCCTGCCGACGGAAGGAGTAAAAGATAAGAGCCCCATCCCGTCATGGCTGCTTTTGAACGTTGTGGCAGGATTTTCATCTATATACAACGTTCCTTCCACATCTACCGGATAACCGTTGCCGTCCGTTGCCTTAAAAGCCAAACGGGAAGGTAACCCGGCAACCAAATTTCCACCTTCGGGAAAAAGGTCGAATCTTAATTCCCTTTTTTTTCTTTTCTCCGCTTGTCCGCTGTCATGGGCGATATTCTTAACCACCTTGATATTTCGTGCCGCCAGCATTTCCGTCGTGTCATTGAAAAACGAGTGCCGGGTATATGCTTCCAGAGAAAAATTCCCTTCCACCAGCTTTTCATCCATGTACACGTGACCGTCCGCAATCCCGTTCTCGATAGGATATTTCTCCCGCCATACCACACTGTCTTTAGCGTCCATCATTTGCAGGTACAGCGTTTTGCTGCGGTCAGACAATCCGAAAGACTGCGCATCCAGCCCGTAGGCTTTGAACCACAAATCTTCCCCTGTTTCATAGATACCCTTGTTTGTTTGCAGATACACAAGTTCCGACGGATGCCCCGCCAATCCTTCGCTTACAGACGTGAACAGCATATCTACATTATTTTGGGCAAACAAAATCTGTGTGCAACAAAGAATGAGCAATACTAAAAAAAAATGATATATTCTTTTCATGGTTGTAATCTTATCATAGCAATAATAATGATTTTCTAAGGCGAAGATAGTTAAAAAATAAAAGTAACTACCCAATCATACACTTTTTATGCAATTCGGGACAGTCGTATTATCCTACTTCTTTGCCCTATAAATCATTTGATTAACATCACATCCTCAATCCCTTTTTCCGTACCTGCCAGATAGCGGAGAAAGAATTATCAGCATTTAGTTCATTTCTACACCATTTCAAATTAATCCTGTCAATAAGTACTATTTAATAGTTTTTATTGCACACAGACTTACACTTTATCACATTTATTCCTACCTTTGCGGCAAAATTATAACTTTTAACTAACAACTCATAATCAACTACCATGGCTAAGATAACTAAAGAAGCTGCCTTGCTGTATCACTCACAAGGCAAACCAGGTAAGATAGAAGTAGTGCCTACCAAGCCCTACAGTACCCAAACCGATCTTTCGCTTGCTTACTCTCCCGGTGTGGCGGAGCCGTGCCTCGAAATAGAAAAGAATCCGCAGGATGCTTATAAATATACAGCGAAAGGAAACTTGGTTGCTGTAATCTCCAACGGTACTGCCGTACTCGGTCTTGGCGACATAGGTGCGTTGAGCGGTAAGCCCGTAATGGAAGGTAAAGGACTTCTGTTCAAGATTTATGCCGGCATCGACGTATTCGATATTGAAGTAAACGAAAAAGATCCCGAAAAATTCATCGAAGCTGTAAAGGCCATTGCTCCTACCTTCGGTGGTATCAACCTGGAAGATATCAAAGCACCTGAGTGCTTCGAAATAGAGCGTCGCCTGAAAGAAGAGCTCGATATCCCTGTGATGCACGATGACCAGCATGGTACGGCCATCATCTCCAGTGCCGGACTTGTGAACGCTTTGCAGGTGGCAGGCAAGAAAATCGAAGATGTAAAAATCGTTGTGAATGGTGCCGGTGCATCTGCCGTATCTTGTACAAAACTGTATGTTTCGCTGGGTGCCCGCCTGGAAAACATCGTGATGCTGGATAGTAAAGGTGTAATCAGCAAAGCACGTACTGATCTCAACGAACAGAAACGTTACTTCGCTACCGACCGCACAGATATCCACACTTTGGAAGAAGCCATCAAAGGTGCCGACGTATTCCTGGGATTATCCAAAGGAAACGTTCTGTCGCAGGACATGGTACGCAGCATGGCTCCGTCTCCTATCGTTTTCGCACTGGCCAATCCTACACCGGAAATCTCTTACGAAGATGCTATGTCAGCACGTCCCGACGTACTGATGGCAACCGGACGGTCGGACTATCCGAACCAAATTAATAATGTAATCGGTTTCCCCTATATCTTCCGTGGTGCCTTGGATACTCAGGCCAAAGCCATCAACGAAGAAATGAAGATTGCCGCCGTACATGCCATTGCCAACTTGGCAAAACAGCCTGTACCCGATGTTGTGAACGAGGCTTATCATGTTAACAACTTTAGTTTCGGTCCGGAATACTTCATCCCGAAACCGGTTGACCCGCGTCTTATCACTGAAGTTTCCTGCGCCGTAGCCAAGGCTGCTATGGAAAGCGGTGTAGCCCGTAAAGATATCGAGGACTGGGATGCTTACTGCGTACAGCTCCGCGAACTGATGGGTTACGAAAGCAAACTGACCCGCCAGCTTTACGACACCGCCCGTCGCAATCCGCAACGCGTGGTATTTGCCGAAGGTTCTCACCCCAATATGCTGAAAGCCGCTGTAGAAGCCAAAGCCGAAGGTATCTGTCATCCAATTGTATTAGGTAACGATGAAACCATCGAAAAACTGGCAAAAGAACTCGACCTCAGCCTGGAAGGCATCGAAATCGTCAACCTGCGCCATCCGAACGAAGCCTCACGTCGTGAACGCTACGCCCGCATCCTTTCCGAAAAGCGTGCCCGTCAAGGTGCTACCTACGAGGAAGCCAACGATAAGATGTTCGAACGCAATTACTTCGGTATGATGATGGTGGAAACAGGCGATGCAGATGCATTCATCACCGGTCTTTATACCAAATACAGCAATACGATCAAAGTTGCCAAAGAAGTTATCGGCATACAACCGCAATACAAGCATTTCGGTACAATGCACATTCTGAACTCCAAGAAAGGTACTTACTTTCTGGCTGATACACTGATCAACCGTCACCCCAATGCCGAAACATTGATTGACGTCGCCAAGCTGGCTGAGAATACCGTACGTTTCTTCAATCATACTCCGGTAATGGCCATGTTAAGTTACTCCAACTTCGGTGCAGACACCGAAGGTAGTCCGGTAAGTGTACACGAAGCCGTGGAATATATGCAGCAGAACTATCCTGATCTTGCCATCGATGGTGAAATGCAGGTGAACTTTGCCATGGACCGCAAGATGCGTGACGCCAAGTATCCATTCACCCGTCTGAAAGGTAAAGATGTGAATACCCTTGTATTCCCGAACCTCAGTTCCGCCAATTCTGCATACAAACTGTTGCAGGCTATGAATACGGAAATGGAGCTAATCGGCCCGATACAAATGGGATTGAATAAGCCTATCCACTTCACCGACTTCGAAAGCTCCGTACGCGACATTGTGAACATCACCGCAGTAGCAGTCATCGACGCCATCGTGGATAAAAAGAAAGCAGGTAAATGAGACGCCCGTTATCGAAATCACAAAGTGTTTGCATTATATTGCTTTGGGCAGCACTTTGCTACATAGCTCTAACAACTGCCGAACGAATTGACGGTCCAGTCATCATGACACTTGTCATTTCGGCAGCGTTAGTATTCATTCCGGTAATAAAATCATTAAAGAGAGGATAAATAATATCTTTTTATTCCTTTTTGCGGGATAAAACAATATTTTTGTTGTTTTATCCCGCATTTTCTTTATAAATTGTTTGTTTGTCTCATTTTTATGTGTACTTTTGCAACCGCAACAGAGAAAAAACAATCTAAAGAATACTTTGTTAAGACAATTATATTTAGTAGCAACCAATAAAAGAAATAGATTATGAATGCAGCTAAGGTATTAGAAGATTTGAAAAGACGGTTCCCCAACGAACCAGAGTATCATCAAGCAGTGGAAGAAGTACTTTCTACAATTGAAGAAGAGTACAACAAACACCCGGAATTTGACAAAGTCAATCTAATTGAGCGTCTTTGCATCCCCGATCGTGTTTATCAATTCCGCGTGACTTGGATGGACGATAAGGGTAACATCCAGACAAACATGGGTTATCGCGTTCAACACAACAACGCTATCGGTCCGTACAAAGGTGGTATCCGTTTCCACGCATCTGTGAACCTCTCAATCCTGAAGTTCCTCGCATTCGAACAAACCTTCAAAAACTCTCTGACTACTCTGCCTATGGGTGGTGGTAAAGGTGGTTCCGACTTCTCTCCGCGTGGCAAGTCTAATGCTGAAGTAATGCGTTTCGTACAAGCATTCATGCTGGAACTGTGGCGTCATATTGGTCCTGAGACTGACGTTCCTGCTGGTGACATCGGTGTAGGTGGTCGTGAAGTAGGTTTCATGTTCGGTATGTACAAGAAGCTGACTCATGAATTCACAGGTACATTCACTGGTAAAGGTCGCGAATTCGGTGGTTCACTGATTCGTCCTGAGGCTACAGGTTACGGTAACATCTACTTCCTGATGGAAATGCTGAAATCTAAAGGTACTGACCTGAAAGGCAAAACTTGCCTGATCTCCGGTTCTGGTAACGTAGCTCAATACACTGCTGAAAAAGTATTGGAACTGGGTGGTAAAGTACTCACCATGTCTGACTCTGACGGTTATGTTTACGACCCGGCAGGTATCGACCGCGAAAAACTGGACTACATCATGGAACTGAAGAATCTCTACCGTGGACGTATCCGCGAGTATGCAGAACAATATCCGGGTGTGAAATATGTAGAAGGTGCTAAGCCTTGGGGTGAAAAAGCTGACATCGCTCTACCTTCTGCAACTCAGAATGAACTGAACGGTGACCACGCTCGCCAATTAGTTGCCAACGGTTGTATGGCTGTATCCGAAGGTGCTAACATGCCTTCTACTCCGGAAGCTATCAAAGTATTCCAGGATGCTAAGATTCTGTATGCTCCGGGTAAGGCAGCCAATGCAGGTGGTGTATCAGTATCCGGTTTGGAAATGACTCAGAACTCTATCAAACTGAGCTGGAGCGCAGAAGAAGTAGACGAGAAACTGAAGAGCATTATGAAGAACATTCACGCAGCTTGCGTACAGTATGGTACTGAAGCTGATGGTTATGTAAACTACGTGAAGGGTGCTAACGTTGCCGGATTCATGAAGGTAGCGAAAGCAATGATGGCACAAGGTATTGTGTAAGAAGCTATAGTTGTTATATATGGGAATCCCCTTTGCACTGTATGGTGTGGAGGGGATTTTTCTTTATAATTCAGATTTTGGAAACACGCTTTATATAAAGCCGCAAACAGGAAAAAGGTCATGCAAGAGAGATCTCCCATTCAAAGAGCTTTCAATGCAATAGATACTGATTCTACGAATTTATGTAACCGGTCCTCTATCTTTTTCTTTCTTGCTTCAGAACCTTCTATAGTCAATACCACATCATATATCCTTTTTACATATTGTATCAATTTCACACATTCATGATACTCTCCATACACATACGATAAGTCTATTTTAATGAAATTTTCTTCAATTTCTTCAAACAAAATGTTTTTGTCCGGATTTTGCATCTGCTCTATAGCCTCAATGCCCATCCTAAGATTATTCTTTGTTCCGATTATCTTGATACGTTTATTCAATTCTTTCTTATACTGTTCATCAACAACATTAGCCACAGCATTCCGAACATCTTGCAAAAGTTCATTAGCAACCTCATAGTTTCCCATATCATATTGCATCTTAAGCTCTTTCAACTTAGATTCTGCAGCTAAACTTTGCATTGCGCTTACCGGAATAATAAATGTATCCAACATTCCACGATCTATTTTAGTTATCAACTTTCTATAACGTAAAAATAGACTTTGCTTATATTTAATGATATCATCCGTATCAGGAATACGCTGAAATATGCTATATACTTCTTGGAAAAGAGAAACGCATTGCTCGGGATTTTTCTCTTTTATCAACTTTGCAATATCAGCCATTATTTCATCAGCCCGTCTCAGTAACGCTCTATCACCGGAGAGCAACTTCATTGGAAGAGTTGCCTTATAAGCGTCAAGAACTTTATCAGTTAAAGAAGGTAGCCTATCATCATATTCCTTCTTACTTGTAACATGCCAACCAACACACGAACGACAATAATAACTCCGGCTAGGGGCATGACCACTACACGCTTCTATCTCTTCATGATTGAATTTAATAAAATTATCCGCTTTTGACTCTGACTCAAATAGCGTTTTATATTTATTGCAATCGCGGCAAAATATTCTGTTCTTTTTGGGTTTCATATACTCACTTGGTTTATTACCTTTCCGCCATCCTCAATTTGATAAATTATAGTAAATGTTGTCTTTAGTGTGTTCCGGCTTAATCTCCCTGCAAAGGTAAACAGAATAGAACAGAAAACGAAGGAAAGTGGCCAGCAATAACAAAAAACCACAATCTATATAAAACTAAAATCAAAGAGCCTAAGAACTAATCCCGGCATCGCAAGAAATTAATCTTTCATTACCTAAAAACTATTCTTACAACAAATATTGTAAGAAAGAAATATAATTATAGTAAGAAAATAATATAACTATTGTAAGAAACTTCTATATTTGTAGTAAGAATACTTTTTAGTATAAACGATATTAGTCTGTAACACATCCGACATTAACTTCTCGCAGTTCCAGTACCAATTTGTTTCTACGAAAACATAAACCTCTTAAAAACAATGTATATATGAGTACTTATTATGACCTTTACGAAACACCGGACCCCAGTGGCGAAGGTAAGAAGAAACCACTCCATGCACGTGTCCGCTCCAAAGGCACTATCACTGCAAAGGAGTTTCAGGAACGGTTAATGAAAGAACAGCACATGCCACATGCCATGGTCGTGGGAATTATGCAAGCTATCAGCAATGCGCTGGGCGACTGGCTCGCCGAAGGTTACAATGTAGAACTGGACGAACTGGGATTTTTCAGTACTACACTGAAATGTACGCGTCCTGCCATACAGAAAAAGGACATACGTGCCGAGTCCGTACGCTTTGAAACGGTAAAGTTCCGCCCCAGCAAAGCCTTTAAAAAGTATGTGAGATATCAAATGGAACTGGAACGAGTGGACAAAAAGGCCTCGGCAAAGAAACCGGCAGTTGCAAAAAAAGACAGAAAACAGATGATGCTGACCTTTCTGGAAGCAAACGTCTGCATCACACGCGCCGAATATGCCCGACTCACGCGCGTAACGGACAGATGCGCCAGCTCTGATTTACAGGAATTTCTGACAGAAGGTGTTATCCGCAAGCGAGGCGGAGGACGTTCAGTGGTTTATATAAAAAATCAGTGACAAATCATTTCAACGGGAATATGCAGTTTGTAATGCCTCGTAAACCGCCGGATGGAGGAAGTAACGAACATCTTTCCCTTCCTCCATCGCCCGACGAATAAAGGTAGAACTGATTTCAAAAGTAGGCGAAGAAGCTACTTTTACATTCTCCGAAAGGGAATCGGAAGAAACCGGATAACCGGGACGGGGATATACAAGAATATGGTTTTCGGCAAGAATACGTTCCGACTGATACCAGCGGGGAAAAAGCGTCCAGTTGTCCGAACCGATAATCAAATGAAATTCCCGGTCGGGATAGGCTTCTTTCAGTTTATCCAATGTATGGATGGTATAAGACGGACGGGGCAGATTAAACTCAATATCAGAAGCTTTAAACTTGGGATACCCCTCAATGGCAAGTTGAACCAACTCCAAACGGAAGGTATCATCCATCAATTCATCTTCTTCCTTCAACGGATTATGCGGGGTTACGAGAAACCACACTTCATCCAGCCCTTCATATTCGCAAAGATAATTGGCAAGGGCAAGATGTCCGATGTGAACCGGATTGAAGGAGCCGCTGAAGATACCCGTTTTCATTCTTTTGTTTTCATACGTTTCCAGCAAGTATAAACATTGATGCAACTTGAAAGCAGTACCAATGTCATACCAAGAACGATTGTCCATTGGCTATAATACAACGCCATCAGACCTGACACCAAAGATATAAGTGCCAGGAGTGTGTTGAGAATCAACAATGACTTGTTCTGTTTAGGAGAAACAGGTTTCGGCTGATACATGACAGACCTTATTATTTCGATAAAAACTCTGTAATTACCTGCAAAGCTTCTGCCTTAGCCTGCTCCAAGTCATCATTTACAATGACCTTATCGAATTTAGGGGCAAACGTCAGTTCATATTCCGCCTTAGCTACGCGGGCTTCTATCACTTCGGGAGCATCCGTTCCACGTCCTACCAGACGTTTACGAAGTTCCTCTACCGAAGGAGGCTGAATGAACACCGACAGAGCACGGTCGCCATAAAACTTCTTTATATTGCAGCCACCTACAACGTCCACATCAAAAACCACATTTTGTCCGGCAGCCAACTGAGCTTCTACCTGAGACTTCAATGTACCGTAGTAACGGTCTTTATACACTTCTTCATATTCCAGAAACTCGTCATTGGCAATACGGGTACGGAATTCTTCGGGAGAAAGAAAGAAGTACTCCACTCCATGTTGTTCTGTTCCGCGTGGCGGACGACTGGTAGCAGAACAAGAAAAAGCCAGATTCAGGTTCTGCCCCAATAAATAGTTGATAATGGTTGATTTCCCTGACCCGGAAGGGGCTGAGAATATAATAAGTTTAGCCATATTGAAATAGTAATTACATCACGTTCAATACCTGTTCTTTGATTTGTTCCAGCTCATCCTTCATCTGCACTACAATCTTCTGCATCTCAGCATGATTGGACTTGCTTCCCAACGTATTGATTTCACGTCCCATTTCCTGAGCAATGAAACCCAATTTCTTACCTTGCCCGCTTCCATCCTCCATAGTATTAATGAAGTATTTCAAGTGGTTGCTCAGACGTTGTTTTTCTTCGTTGATATCCAGTTTCTCAATGTAATAGATGAGTTCCTGCTCCAGACGGTTCTTGTCATAGTCCACGCTGATGGTCTTTTCCAAAGCATCCGTGATGCGTTCTTTGATTTTCTCTACACGCTCTTTTTCGTACGGATCAACAGAAGTCAGCAACTTGGCAATATTGGAAATCTTTTCGCGGAACTTCTTCTCTAAAGCCGCGCCTTCCTGTATACGGAAATCAACCAGATTTTGGATAGCTTGAAGCACAGTGGCATGAACAGCTTTCCATTCTTCCTCGCTTAGTTCCTGAATATCGTTCTTGGTCATCACGTCCGGCATGCGGAGCAAAGTAGAGAACCAGTCTTCGGGTGCAGGGATACCGGTAGTTTCGGAGATGGTACGAATCCGTTCGTAATACGCCACTACCACATCCTGGTTAATGGGAGTAATAAGTTCACAGGCATCTTTTTTATCAATCCACAGACTGAAATCCACTTTTCCACGTTCCAGTGCCTTAGCAATTTCGTTACGGATTTCTATTTCTTTTTCCCGGTAGAGGGGAGCGATGCGGGTTGACAGATCCATCGCTTTACTATTGAGCGATTTGATTTCTACATTGATTTTCTTATCGGACAGTTCAGCGGTCGCTTTACCGTATCCGGTCATGGATTGTATCATAAGATTCTTTAGTTTTCCGCAAAATTACATGAATATTTTCATTAGTGAAAATTATTCAAGAAATAAGTGATGTGTTTATCGCTTACTCTTTACTCCAAATACGTGTGTTCAAGTTCAGTTCATCTACAATTTCCAGCAAGGATTGGAGCACTACAAAGTCCGATTTAAGGATGCTCATATCACTCAAAGAACTCCACACATCTGCTTCAAACCGGTTCTTTGAATCCGGAATGGCGACCAGAATCATAGAATTCCGGAAACTGATGGTAACTCCTTTCTTAAAATTGCTGTCCAACTTCAACATTCTTTCCATCATGGAAGGGGTAATCAGATAGCGGGCCTCAATCTGGTTCGTGGAAAAGACATCAAAGACTTTTTCAAAATCGGGATTTTCCATTTTCACTCTCGAAGCTCCCATCTTAATCTTGAAAAAGCTGTCCCGCAAAACGGTCGTTTCTCCCTGAAATTCTTTATGAAAGTCAGCAATGAAAAGAAATCCTTTGAAAATATCTTCCCAATAATACTGCACTCCATTCTTGGTAGAACGAGCTCTGCGCTCTTCAGCATGTACTTCGGAACAGATAAAGCTGGTTTTATCCAGACATCCTTCTATCAGATCTTCGGCATGATAACGATCGGGAGAAGTAAACAGTCCGCTATTTCTAAAAAGCTCCTCACTCACTCCATTATTCGGAGAATAAGTCGCATTCGGACAAAAGGCATGGATTATTTCATCTACCACTTCTTCTTTATAAAAAGAGGAGAATATTTTCGACTTATTATTGATACAAGTAATAAAAATGATGACAGAAATAACAACAATAACTATCGGACCAAAGATCCCTTCCAATTTAAGTATTAGCAAAGCAATCACTCCTACTACCAGAAAAATAGCAGCATAAATCAAACCCTCTGAACGTCCTTTCCTCAGGAGTTCCTTACGTTTATTTTCCAGAACTTGCAATGTGGGAGCCAGCTTCTGCGCCAGAGAGTCAAAATCTACATAATCCATTGCCGGTTATTTTATGAATTGAATAAGTTCTTTACATCCGGAGTTGCACGTTCTGCTTCCGGAATTGTCAGCACCGCTTTTCTTGTAAAGCCAAACATACCTGCCAACAGATTTGTAGGGAAAGTCTGGACGGCATTATTGTAATCGGTTACAGAGGCATTGTAAGTGCGGCGGGCAGCAGCCAATTGTTCTTCCGTTTCATTGAGCGAACGCTGCAATTGCAGGAAATTTTCAGAAGCTTTTAGTTCGGGATAGTTCTCCGCCACTGCAAAGAATTGAGTGCGCACTTTAGAAAACATTTTGTCAAAGTCCGCCTTTTCGCTGTCATTAAGAGAAGTATAAGTCTTGTTGCGCATTTCCGTTATTGCAGCAAATGTATCAGCTTCATGCTTGGCATATTGCTGAACGGTTGCAACCAGATTGGGGATCAAATCGAAGCGACGTTTCAACATAACATCAATAGTGGAAAAAGCATTTTCTATCTGATTTCTCTTTCTCACCAATGAGTTGTACATCGAAATCACCACCAAAATAAAAAGTACAATAATAATAGCTACGATCATAATTACAGATACAACGACCTCCTTGTGCCGGTTATTTTATGTTAACGAATTCAGTATTTATTCCTAAAATCAGATAGCAAAGATAGAAATAATCTAAAAACCTGCCAATAATGCCGTAAGAAAGATACCGAACCCTTTTTGGATTCGCTTGTGTATCTGAAAATAAACCTGTAAATTTGCCACAATTAAACTAACAAAAGACTATGTCGTGTATCTTGCATATTGAAACGTCCACCTCGGCATGCTCCGTTGCTGTGAGTGAAGATGGACAAAATGTATTTAACAAAGAAGATCTGAACGGCCCGTCTCATGCCGCTCTGCTAGGAGTATTTATAGACGAAGCTCTGTCGTTTGCCGACAGTCATGCCATGCCGATTGATGCAGTAGCAGTGAGTTGTGGACCGGGTTCTTACACAGGGCTACGTATCGGTGTATCTATGGCGAAAGGAGTTTGCTACGGACGTAATATTCCGCTGATCGGTCTTCCGACATTGAAGGTACAATGCGTGCCGGTATTGCTTTATCATGATGAATTGCCCGAAGACGCATTGCTATGCCCAATGATCGATGCACGCCGTATGGAGGTATATGCTGCCATCTACGACCGCGCCCTGAAACCTGTGCGCGACATAGCCGCTGACATTGTAGACGAAAACTCTTATACGGAATTTCTGGATCAACATCCCGTTTATTTCTTTGGAGACGGGGCAGCCAAGTGCAAAGATAAAATAACTCATCCCAATGCGCACTTCATTGACGATATTCGTCCATTGGCAAAAATGATGTTCCCACTTGCTGAAAAAGCAATAGCCGAAAACGACTTTAAGGATGTAGCTTATTTTGAACCATTCTACCTGAAAGAGTTTGTAGCTTCCCAACCGAAAAAACTTTTATAATATATGCAATATAACACTCAACAAAAACGGATGCCTTTGCCGGAATACGGACGCAGCATCCAAAACATGGTTGACCACGCGTTGACAATCGAAGACCGCGCTGAACGCCAACGTTGCGCAAACACCATTATCAACATCATGGGTAATATGTTCCCACATCTGCGTGATGTACCCGATTTTAAACATAAATTATGGGATCATCTGGCTATCATGTCCGACTTCAAACTGGACATTGATTATCCTTATGAAATTATCCGCAAAGATAATTTGAATACCCGTCCGGAAGTGATCCCCTATCCCAGTACAAAAATTCGTTACCGCCACTACGGCCGTACACTGGAAGTATTGATAAAGAAAGCAATTGACTTCCCCGAAGGAGATGAAAAGCAAAACCTGATAGCCCTGATCTGCAACCACATGAAGAAAGACTACATGACCTGGAACAAGGATACGGTAGACGACCGCAAAATTGCAGAAGATCTTAATGAATATTCGGGTGGCAAATTGCAGATGACGGATGACATCATCAAACTGATGGCTGAACGTATCAATCAGAACTACCGTCCGAAAGTAAACAATCAGAATAACCGGAGAGATAACCGGAATAATAAGAGAAAGTACTAATAGATTTATGATTTCAGATTTATGATTTATAAGCGGCAGATCCGTTCATAAATCATAAATCTGAAATCATAAGTCATAAATCCCAATTTATGGCATCATTCGTAATTGAAGGAGGACACAGATTATCCGGCGAGATCCATCCGCAAGGCGCAAAAAACGAGGTATTGCAGATTATCTGCGCCACGCTGCTGACAGCCGAAGAGGTGACCGTACATAATATTCCGGACATACTGGACGTCAACAATCTCATTCAACTGATGCGTGATATGGGCGTTACGGTATCCAGAAAAGGGCTTGATACGTATTGTTTCAAAGCTGAAAAGCTGGATTTGAGTTATCTGGAGAGTGATGAATTCCTGAAGAAATGTTCCAGTCTGCGAGGTTCGGTTATGTTAATCGGCCCGATGGTGGCACGCTTCCATAAAGCGATGATATCCAAACCGGGTGGGGACAAGATAGGACGCAGACGTCTGGATACTCACTTTATCGGTATACAGAATCTGGGTGCAGATTTTTCGTACAACGCAGAGCGCGAAGCGTATGAGATTTCAGCTTGCGAACTGAAAGGCACCTACATGTTGCTGGACGAAGCTTCGGTAACCGGAACTGCCAACATCGTGATGGCGGCGGTACTGGCCAAAGGAACAACCACTATTTACAATGCTGCCTGCGAACCGTATCTGCAACAACTTTGCAAGATACTGAACCGCATGGGCGCCAAGATACAAGGCATTGCCTCCAATCTATTGACCATTGAAGGAGTGGACGAACTGCACGGTACCGAACATACGATACTTCCCGATATGATCGAAGTCGGCAGTTTTATCGGTATGGCAGCCATGACGCAAAGTGAGCTCACCATCAAGAATGTTTCTTATGAAAACCTGGGCATCATCCCTGAAAGTTTCCGCCGTCTGGGCATCAAACTGGAACAACGGGGAGACGATATCTATGTTCCTGCACAGGAAACGTATCAGATAGAGTCGTTCATAGATGGTTCCATCATGACTATTGCCGATGCTCCCTGGCCGGGACTGACGCCGGACTTGCTGAGTGTAATGCTCGTAGTTGCCACTCAGGCAAAAGGCAGCGTGCTCATTCATCAAAAAATGTTCGAGAGCCGCCTGTTCTTCGTGGACAAACTGATAGATATGGGAGCACAGATTATTCTTTGTGACCCTCACCGTGCCGTTGTCATTGGTCATAACCATGCCATGCGTCTGCGAGGCGGAAATATGACTTCACCTGATATTCGTGCCGGTATTGCATTGCTGATTGCCGCCATGAGTGCGGAAGGAAGCAGCCGTATCCACAACATTGAGCAAATAGACCGGGGGTACCAGGATATCGAAAGACGTCTAAATGCTATCGGAGCAAGAATTACGAGAATATGATATGGGATGGTGGAAGATGATTAAGAATGGTAGGATGATAAGATGATAAAAAGAGAAGATGTATATAAGATAGGAGTATTCAACAAACCGCACGGCATTCACGGTGAGTTGTCATTCACATTCACCGATGACATTTTTGACCGGGTGGAAGCTGAATACCTAATCTGCCTGTTGGATGGTATTTTCGTACCTTTCTTCCTGGAGGAATACCGTTTCCGCTCCGACTCCACTGCATTGGTAAAGCTGGAAGGAGTAGACACGGCGGAACGTGCGCGGATGTTCACCAACGTGGAAGTTTATTTTCCTGCCAAACATGTCGAAGATGCCGGACCGGGAGAACTGACCTGGGATTTCTTCGTAGGTTTCCGCGTGGAAGAAGTTAACCACGGAGACTTGGGAGAAGTAACAGAGGTGGATACTGCAACCATCAACACCTTGTTTGTAGTTGATCATCAGGGAGAAGAGTTACTGATTCCTGCACAAGAAGAATTCATCCTGAACATTGACCAAAAGCACAAAGTAATTACAATGGATTTACCCGAAGGATTGCTGGCTTTGGATGAAACAGAGGAAGTGTAAATTAGTGATTAGTGATAGAGTGATAAGTGATTAGTGTGTATGGTGAAAAAGAAACGACATAAAGCATTCTGGAGTAATATCAAATTCAAATATAAGCTGACTATCATCAACGAGAATACACTCGAAGAAGTAGTAGGTCTCCGTGTATCCAAGTTAAACGGCATCTCGGTATTACTTTCTGTGCTGACTGTTTTGTTTCTGGTTGCCTCAGTTATCATTGCTTTCACTCCGTTGCGTAACTACTTGCCGGGATATATGAACAGTGAAATCCGTGCCCAAGTGGTAGAGAATGCTTTACGAGTAGATTCACTTCAACAGTTGGTAGATCGCCAGAATTTGTATATCATGAATATACAGGATATTTTCAGTGGAACCATACGGGTAGATACTGTGCACAATATGGACTCACTGACTACTGTACGCGAAGATTCGTTGATGGAACGCACACAGCGGGAAGCGGAGTTCCGGAAACAATATGAAGAAACAGAAAAATATAATCTGACAAGCATTACAGCCCGCCCGGACATAGAAGGATTGATATTTTATCGTCCCACGCGAGGCATGATTACAGACAAATTTGATGCTGACAGAAAACATTACGGTACGGATATCGCCGCCAATCCCGGAGAGAGCGTACTTGCTACGCTGGATGGTACAGTTATCTTGAGTACTTATACGGCCGAAACAGGATATGTGATAGAAGTACAACATAATCAAGACTTTATATCCGTATATAAGCATTGCAGTTCCTTATTGAAACGTGAAGGAGACACTGTACAGGCCGGAGAGGCTATTGCTTTGGTAGGAAACAGCGGACAACTGACAACCGGTCCTCACCTGCACTTTGAGTTATGGCACAAAGGACGGGCAGTGAATCCGGAACAATATATTGTATTTTAAGTGATAGATAAATGAAAAAACAAATTGCTATACTCGGTTCTACCGGCTCCATAGGTACGCAGGCTTTACAGGTGATTGAAGAACAATCCGACCAGTACGAAGCGTATGTGCTGACCGCCAACAACCGTGTAGAAGAACTCATTGCCCAGGCTCGGAAATTCAAGCCTGAAGCGGTAGTTATAGCCAACGAAACGAAATATGCCCAACTGAAAGAAGCCCTCGCCGATCTGCCTATCAAAGTATATGCAGGAACGGATGCTATCTGCCAGATTGTGGAAGACTCGGAAATTGACATCGTACTGACTGCGATGGTAGGTTATGCCGGACTGAAACCAACCATGAATGCTATTCGTGCCCGTAAACCCATCGCTCTTGCCAACAAGGAGACGCTTGTTGTGGCAGGTGAGCTGATTAACGATATGGCACGCCTATCCGGTACACCTATATTACCGGTAGATTCCGAACATTCAGCCGTTTTCCAATGTTTAGCGGGGGAACTCGGCAATCCGATAGAGAAGGTGATCCTTACGGCATCCGGTGGTCCGTTCCGCAATTGCACAATGGAACAACTGGCTACGGTAACCAAAGCCCAAGCCCTGAAACATCCTAATTGGGATATGGGAGCGAAAATTACGATTGATTCCGCTTCAATGATGAACAAAGGGTTCGAGGTGATAGAAGCAAAATGGTTATTCGGTGTACGTCCGGATCAGATTGAAGTGGTAGTACATCCGCAATCTATTATACATTCGATGGTGCAGTTTGAAGACGGTGCAGTAAAAGCACAACTGGGTATGCCGGATATGCGTCTGCCTATTCAGTATGCATTCTCTTATCCGCAACGCCTGAAGGCTTCATTTCCCCGGTTGGATTTCAAGATGTGCACAAACCTGACATTCGAACAACCGGATACTACCCGTTTCCGTAATCTGGCTTTGGCTTACGAAGCTTTACATAAAGGTGGAAATATGCCTTGTATCGTGAATGCAGCCAATGAAGTGGTAGTTGCCGCTTTCCTGCGGGATGAGATTTCATTCCTCGGCATGAGTGATGTGATAGAGAAAGCAATGTCTATCGTATCGTTTGTGGCAAAACCGGAATATGAAGACTATGTAGCTACGGATGCGATGACACGCCGTATTGCACAAGAGTTGATAAAATAAATCGTACAGGTATTAGAGTATCTCAACTCCCTTCTTCCTCGGAGGAGAATAAGAATAGTAAATAGTAGTTAATAGTAAAATAGAAAAATTATTAGATGGAAACATTTTTGATTCGTGCCCTGCAACTCATTATGAGCCTTTCGTTGCTCGTTATCGTTCATGAGGGAGGGCACTTCCTCTTCGCCCGTCTTTTCAAGACACGGGTAGAAAAGTTTTGTTTGTTCTTCGACCCTTGGTTTACCCTGTTCAAGTTCAAGCCGAAAAATAGTGATACGGAATATGGTATTGGTTGGCTGCCGTTAGGTGGTTATGTAAAGATAGCAGGTATGATAGATGAGTCTATGGATACCGAACAGATGCAACAGCCAATGCAACCGTGGGAGTTCCGGGCCAAACCGGCATGGCAACGGTTGTTAATCATGGTAGGTGGTGTATTGTTCAATTTCATATTGGCATTATTCATCTATTCTATGATACTTTTTACTTGGGGAGATGAATATGTACCGGTACAAAAAGCCCCGTTGGGTATGGAATTCAACGAAACGGCAAAAGCTATCGGTTTCCGTGACGGTGACGTACTTATATCTGCTGATGGTGTACCCTTTGAACGTTACGGTGGTGATATGCTGACAAGCGTTGTCGATGCCCGCCAGGTAACAGTACGCCGCGATGGGCAAGAGGTATCCGTTTATATTCCTGAGAATTTTATGGAGCGTCTGCTGGCAGACAGTGTACGTTTTGCCTCATTCCGCTATCCGTATGTTATTGATAGTATTTGTGCCAACCGTCCTGCTGCCCTTGCCGGCCTGCAAGCAGGTGACAGTATTATGCAATTGGACGGAAAGAACATTGCTTATTTCGATTTTAAAGAAGAGATGTTACGCCGTCAGAAAGCGGATTCAGCTTCTCATTATATCACATTGACTTATGCACGTGCCGGAGTGATAGATACTATAACTTTTGCTACAGATTCAATCTATGAGATAGGTGTAGTAGTACGTACGGCAACCAATCAGTTACTGCCGGTTGTAAAGAAAGAATATAGTTTTCTGGCCTCTTTCCCCGCTGGTGCAGCATTGGGAGTACAAACCCTGAAAGGCTATGTAGGACAAATGAAATATCTCTTCTCTAAAGAAGGCGCCAAGCAATTGGGTGGCTTCGGAACTATCGGAAGCATCTTCCCTGCTACATGGGATTGGCATCAGTTCTGGTACATGACAGCATTCCTTTCTATTATCCTCGCCTTCATGAATATTCTGCCTATTCCGGCACTGGATGGCGGACATGTACTATTCCTTATTTATGAGATTGTGGCTCGGCGTAAACCAAGTGATAAGTTTATGGAACGTGCGCAAATGGTGGGTATGTTCCTGCTATTCGGATTGCTGCTGTGGGCAAACTTTAATGATATTCTGCGGTTCCTGTTCTAACGCAGGTTCTACTTTATAAAAACAAATAGACCATCTATTCGAAGTGAGTAGATGGTCTATTTATTATATGAAATATCTATCGTATTTTCTTACACTAAGTGTCCGATCCACTCTTCACGATCACCCGGCAGAAAATCAATAACCGGAACCTCTACCATCGTGTAACAACCAGGTTGTTGACGCATGGAAGCGCGAGCTACACAAACCAATACCTGAGCAGTAAGTGCAGGATTATTAATGCGCATATTGAACTCAAACAATTGATTCTGAGTTTTACCGGAAACACCTTTACGAGTGAGGTTTACACCATGTCCCATATCAAGCAAAGCATCTACGCTGGGAACTAATTTCACATGTGTCTCGTCATTTGCAAAGTATGGATCTGCCTTGATGGCAGCAGATACTTTATCAAATTCATAACCGTCTTTCAATTCGATATAAACCATACGGCGGTGAATACCTGTTCCGGTAGGAATAGTCATGGAGAGAGCAGCCTTTACACCGTCAATAGCTTTTACAGCAACTGTATGTCCCATACTCATTCCCGGACCAAAGTTTGTATAAGTAATTCCTTTCGGAGCAATCGCTTCCAACAGGGTACGTACGATAGAGTCGCTTCCCGGATCCCAACCTGCAGAAATAATAGAAACTGCATTATGTTCTTTTGCAGAAGCAGACAGTGTGCGACGCAAATCTACAATACCGGTATGAATATCGAAGCTGTCAACCGTATTGATGCCAAGTGCAAGGATTTCTTTGGCATAAGTCTCTACACTGCGGGTCGGTGTACAAAGAATTGCAACATCAACGCCTTCCAATTCCTTGATATTCTTTACAACAGGATATTCACTCAGTTCTGCGGGACGGTTTTCAGCTCCAGCTCGGCGTACTACACCGGCAATTTCAAAGTCGGGAGCCGCTTGCAACGCTTCGAGCACGTATTGCCCGATATTGCCATAGCCAACAATGGCTGCTCTTACTTTTTTCATTCTTTTATTGAATTTATTTATCAGTTTTCTATTTTATCGGCACAAAAGTAATCATTTTCATTCAATTTAACCACAAAACGATTCAGTGTTCCACAGAGTTTTTTCTTTATTAAGACTTCTTTCAAACTTATGTACCTTCAATGACTTATCACTCTAAAACAATTTCCAAAGGAAAAAGTTCCCTGAAACTCTTCTGAGTCTGTAATGAAGAAACACAATATTCCTCGCTCGCGCGCGTTATAGTAAGTATTATGATAGAATACATCAGAGGCGGACTTGCCGAGCTCAGCCCGGCAACCGCAGTTATCGACTGTAACGGATTGGGATATGCCGTTAATATTTCATTAAATACGTATGCTGCCATCCAAGGCAAAAAAGAGTGTAAACTGTATATCTACGAGGCTATACGTGAGGATGCATATGTCCTCTACGGCTTTGCAGATAAACAAGAGCGTGAATTATTCTTGTTGCTGATTTCCGTTTCGGGCATTGGCGGTAATACTGCACGAATGATACTTTCAGCACTTTCACCGGCAGAACTGGTGAATGTTATCAGTACTGAAAATGCCAATTTACTGAAGACAGTGAAAGGTATCGGATTAAAAACAGCCCAACGGGTGATTGTGGATTTGAAAGATAAAATCAAGACAGGTGCTGCAAGCGCAGGAAGTACGATAGGAAGTCTCGGCGGAATGTTATCTGCTGCTAATGCACAGGTGCAGGAAGAAGCCATTGCTGCATTGACAATGTTGGGATTTGCACAAGCACCATCACAAAAGGTAGTTTTGGCAATATTGAAAGAAGAACCGGATGCACCGGTAGAGCAGGTTATTAAGTTGGCGCTGAAAAGACTTTAGTAAATGATGATTTAGGGGAGAATAACCTATATTTTTTATATGTAATTTTTACTTCCTTTCTTTCTTGTCTTGTCACTTTCCCCACCCCCTCTCAGATACCTTCTGAATGGGGATACAATGAGTCAGGAACTGAAAGGCATTCAGTCAGGGAGTGAAAAGCATTCAGTCCCTGACTGAATCAGGTTCACTCAACGAGTCGGAGGAGTAGCTACGGGAAAGGAAGAAATTTACGCATTTTTTGTAAGTATAATTACTAACCGATGAAATATACGATGAATTATCATTCATAAATTAATTAAACACATATGAAGTCTCCCCGTATACGACATATCATCTGGTTATTGCTGCTATGGCTCATGCCTGGCAGCTTTGTCGTTATGGGACAGAATGTAAATGAGAAGAGTGCACAAGAAGCAGAAAATGTACAGGATACAATAGCTCCGCGATATTCCGTTCGCAAGACCGTGCCGGGTACACTAAAAGACCTTTCTCCCCACCCTGCCGACCTGCAATCGCCCATGAACCTGCGAACCGAGGCAGAATATGATGCAAAAACAGACAGATACTACATACGCACAAAATTAGGGAATACCGAAATCGGTGTACCGATGGTACTGACCCCCGAAGAATATCTGGATTGGACATTGAAACAATCCATGCAATCTTATTACCGCCAAAAGAACGGAGAACAAATCGGCAAAGGAAAAGAGGCTTTCGACTTTATGGATATGAAGTTCAACCTTGGTCCGGCAGAGAAGTTGTTTGGTCCCGGTGGGGTACAGATACGTACACAAGGTAATGCAGAACTCAGCTTCGGCATGACGTACAAAAATGTGAAGAACCCCTCACTTCCGGAAAGTCAACGCAAAACACTCGGTTTTGACTTTGACGAGAAAATTAATATCAACGTCAATGGAAAAGTAGGTGACAAGGTGAATATGAACATGAACTACAACACCGATGCTACCTTTGATTTTGACACCAAACGGCTGAAACTGAAATATGAGGGAAAAGAAGATGAAATCATCAAACTGATTGAAGCCGGTAATGTGAGTATGTCCACCAATAACTCACTAATACGCGGAGCATCCGCACTGTTCGGTATTCGTACAGACCTGCAATTTGGCAAACTAAAGCTACAAGCTGTTATCAGCCAGCAAGAAAGTGAAGCAAAAACAGTGACAAGCCGCGGTGGTGCACAAACCACTACGTTCGACTTCTCCGCAGATAATTACGAAGGAAACCGCCACTTCTTCCTTGCCCATTATTTTCGGGATGTCTATGATAAAAATCTGGCACAGCTTCCGAATATCCTTTCAGGAATCACAATTAACCGGATCGAAGTATGGGTAACCAACAAACGAAATAATTATGATAATCCGCGAAACATCGTAGCACTAACTGATCTTGGAGAGGCCTTTCACATAGGCAACACTACCGCCTGGAGCGGAGTGGGAAACCCGACCAACCCCAGTTCAAACGTCAACGCTCCCGCCAATAGTGCCAATAACCTCTATGCGGAAATGCTCAGCCGCTATGCAGCCGCACGCGATATCAGCCAGGTAAGTAATATCATGAGTACAATCCCCGGATCCGAACCCGGCATGGATTACGAAAAAATAGAAAGTGCCCGTCTGCTCACTTCCTCAGAATACACACTAAACAGCAAACTCGGTTATATCTCACTGAAGCAAACCCTTCAACCGGACGAAGTACTGGCAGTCGCTTTTGAGTACACACTCGGTGGACGAAGTTATCAAGTAGGTGAGTTTTCTTCAGACATCAAGGAAACCGGGCAAAGTTTGTTCGTAAAATTATTGAAGAATACGGCAAATTCCCCGGACGCAGCCTGCTGGGATCTAATGATGAAGAATGTCTACAGTCTCAATGCCTACTCTGTGCAAAAAGAAAAATTCCAGTTGAACATCACTTACCAAAGCGATACAACAGGTGTATATCTACGCTACATTCCAGAAGGAAAGATTGCCAAAACACCCCTGTTGCGTGTCATGAACCTCGACCGCCTCAATAGCCAGAACCAAACAGGTGCGGACGGTTTCTTCGACTTTGTCGAAGGCTATACGGTAACAGCTTCGGACGGACGTATCTATTTTCCCGTAGTAGAACCTTTCGGCAGCCACCTGCGCAAAGCCATCGGAAACGATGCGCTGGCAGACAAATATGTGTTTCAAGAACTGTACGACTCCACTCGCACCGTAGCGCAACAAACAGCAGAAAAGAATAAATTCCGACTAACAGGTGAATACCGTGCCTCCAATGCCAATGAAATACGGTTAGGGGCTATGAATATTCCACAAGGTTCAGTACGTGTGACGGCGGGCGGTATGACACTGGTAGAAAACTCTGACTATACAGTAGATTACACATTGGGAGTAGTTACCATTCTCAACCAAAGCATCATTGATGCCGGTACAGCCATCAGCGTAAATCTGGAGAGCAATACGCTCTACAGCATGCAACGCAAAACGATGATGGGACTAAACTTCACCTACGATTTCTCACAGAACTTCTCTTTCGGAGGAAGCATCATGCACCTCAGCGAGAAACCACTGACAAGCAAAGTTGCAATGGGTGACGAACCACTCTCCAACACGTTGTGGGGAGTGAATGCTTCATGGAAAAAAGAAAGCCAGTGGCTGACAAACATGCTGGACAAACTACCGTTTGTCACCGCAACCGCCCCCAGCAGCATCAATCTCGGTGTGGAATTCGCCCATCTCATTCCGGGACATGCCAAAGGACTACAACAAAATGCTTCGTACATCGACGATTTCGAAAGTACACAAAATGGCATTGACCTTCGTCAGCCCTCATACTGGATGTTGGCAAGCACCCCCTCTCCCCTCTTTCCCGAAGCAACCTGCAGCAATGATATCAGTTACGGAAAGAACCGGGCACTGCTGGCCTGGTACCATATTGACGGACTTTTCACCCGCCGTAACTCTTCATTGACACCTACACACATCAAAAACGACCTAAACCAGCTTAGCAACCACTATGTGCGTGAGGTCTATGAGCAGGAACTGTTTCCAAATAAGGAAACTCCCTACCAGGAATCGGCTTCCATAAACGTCCTGAACCTAGCCTATTATCCACAGGAACGGGGGCCATACAATCTGGATACAGACCTGAATTCCGACGGTACTCTGAAAAATCCGGAGAATCGCTGGGGAGGCATGATGCGTAAACTGGATACCAGTGATTTCGAAGCGGCGAACATTGAATACATCTCTTTCTGGTTACTGGATCCATTCATCTACGAAGAAGGCAATATTGAGGGAGGAATAACACGAACAGGTTCGGAAAAGGCAACACGAGCAAATTCCCCCAAAGGTACTCTCTACATAAACCTTGGCGAAGTATCTGAAGACATCCTCAAAGATGGCAAGAAGTTCTTTGAAAACGGTCTGCCCATTGATGGAGATGCAACAAAGACCGAAGAAACAGTTTGGGGGCGTGTTCCCCGCGATCGTAGTGTGGTATATGCCTTTGATAATGCAGCCGGCGCACGCCGTAAGCAAGATGTCGGACTGAACGGGCTCTCTACTGAAGACGAACGTACCTTCTCCACTTATCAGAAATATCTGGCAGACGTACAGGGCAAAGTGGACGCCTCCACTTACGAGAAATTTTACAACGATCCGGCAGGCGACAATTATCATTATTTCCGTGGCTCGGACTATGACCGGGAAGAGCGTAGCATTCTGGAACGCTACAAATACTATAACAATACCGAGGGGAACTCCACCGCGAGTGAAGACTCTCCGGAACGATACGATATATCTTCAAAGACCGTGCCCGATGTAGAGGATATCAATCAGGACAATACACTGAACGAGACTGAGAAATATTTCCAATATCGCATCAACCTGACACCTTCCGACCTGAAAGTAGGACAGAATTACATCACGGATAAACGAACCGCCAGTGTCCGCCTGCGCAACGGACAAACGGAAGAAGTGACCTGGTATCAGTTCAAAGTTCCCGTACGCAGTGGCGAGGCGGTGGGAAGCATCAAAGACTTCAAGTCCATCCGTTTCATGCGCATGTTCCTGACCGGATTTGAGAAACCCATCGTGCTACGTTTTGCAACCTTAGAGTTGGTACGCGGCGAATGGCGCACCTATACCGATGCACTAAATAATACACAACAAGGCGCCTCTACCACCAGCTCTGCTGCACTGGACGTTTCTGCCGTCAATATCGAAGAAAATGGAGACCGTACTCCGGTGAACTATGTAATGCCTCCGGGCATCTCCCGTGTCATCGATCCGGGACAACCGCAACTTCGTCAACAGAATGAGCAAGCCATGAGCCTGAAGCTGGAAAAGTTGGCTCCCGGCGATGCACGTGCCGTCTACAAAAATACCGGTATGGATATGCGGCAATACCGCCGGCTGCAAATGTTTGCTCATGCCGAAGCTTTGCCCGATCTCTCCACAGATCCGCAAAATGGCGAACTTTCCGTATTCATCCGCCTCGGCTCAGATTACCGCAGCAACTATTATGAATACGAAATTCCCCTCACACTCACTCCGCACGGAGAATACAACGGAAGCACCGTTGCAGGTTGCCTTGCCGTCTGGCCCAAAGACAACAATCTTGACATTGACCTCAGTGTACTCACCAATGTCAAGAAGGCCCGTAATCGCTTGAAGAATATCTCGAGCAGTGGTGTCAGCTATGCAAAAGTGTATTCGGAATACGATCCGGATAAACCCTCCAATAAGATAAGCGTGATTGGTAATCCTTCACTGGCAGAAGTCAAGACTATGATGATCGGTGTGAGGAACAACTCACGCACCATTAAATCGGCAGAGGTCTGGGTGAACGAACTGCGCCTAACCGAATTCAACGAAGACGGCGGTTGGGCTGCACAAGGCAATCTCAACTTACAGCTTTCCGATATCGGTAGTATCAACCTGGCCGGTCATGTGGAAACAGCCGGTTTCGGTGGACTGGAACAGAGTGTCAGCGAGCGTCGACTGGACGATTATTATCAGTATAGTTTCACCACTACATTCGATCTGGGACGTTTCTTTCCTAAAAAGGCTAAATTGGCCGCTCCTATTTACTTCTCTTACTCCAAAGAGGCCACTACGCCAAAGTACAACCCTTTGGACAAAGACATGCTGCTGGATGATGCGCTGGATGCCTGTACCACCGATTGGGAACGAGACTCGCTGATGAATATCGCCCGTGAAATTACTACCTACCGCAATTTCAGCCTCAGCAATGCACGACTGGGTATTACAAGTAAAACCCCCATGCCTTATGATCCGGGGAACTTTACTTTCAGCTATTCCCGTTCCCTCCGCCACAATCAGGGTAGCACCACAGCTTACGAAAACGAAACGGACTGGCGCGCTGCAATGACTTATAATTATGCTCCTGTCTATCGCCCGTGGGAACCTTTCAAAGCTATGGAAAGCAAATCTCCATGGATGCGTTTCATCAAAGAAATCAATCTGAACTGGCTGCCTCAAAGCATCTCATTCAATACCGATATGACGCGTCACTATTATGAACTTCAACTCCGCGACCTGGAGGCATTGACTGCCGGAAGCAGTTCCATCGGCAGCGGGGATCTCAGTATCGAAGGCATCCCCATCTCCGTCGCTAAAGAATTTCTATGGAACCGTGACTTTGCCCTGCGCTGGGACCCTACAAAAAACCTAAAACTGAACTTTACCTCTGCTACCCACGCCGAGATTGAAGAACCTTACGGTGTAGTAAATAAAGACCTTTACCCCGATGAATACTCAGCCTGGAAAGATACAGTACGCCGCAGCCTGCTCTCACTCGGCCGCCCTATTGATTTCCAGCAGACATTCAATGCCACTTATAAGCTCCCATTCGACAAGTTCCCCGCTACCGACTGGGTCAGCGCTGACCTTCGTTTCGCCTCTTCTTACAACTGGGACCGGGGTGTTTCCCTTTCCGATGGCATAGAGATGGGCAATACTGTCAGCAATCAGCGCAGCATCGACGTAAACTCGCGTTTCAATCTCGAAGCACTCTATAACAAGGTGCCTTATTTAAAGAAAGTAAACCGCCGCTTTTCTGCTTCCTATCGCAAACCCGCCTCACCCAAAGAACAAAAGCCCCGTCGCTTCGACAAGGAAGTACAATTGCGTGCAGACACTACAGTTACCATTCAACACGGTATGAACTCCCGTCGTCCCAAAGTCACCGCTCTCACAGTGGACGGACGTCGCTATCCCGTACGTTATAAAGTTATAAATGCTAATTCACTACGTATTGATACGCAGGACACGGCACGCATAAAGCTCACTGTAATCCCCGGTCCCGATCCAGAAGATGGTTGGTGGTATAAATTCGGCCAGCATGCTACCCGCATTGCCATGAGCGTACGCAATTTCAGCTTTACCTACAAAAATACGTATGCCATGACCCTTCCCGGTTTCCGTCCTGAAGTCGGTGACATGTTCGGCCAGAAGAAACACGGAGGCTTCCTTGCTCCGGGAATGGACTTTGCATTCGGTTTCACCGGAGACGACTATATCGACCGTGCCTTGCAAAACGACTGGCTCATCTGCAACGACTCCGTTGTCAGCCCTGCCAGCAGCAATGCCCTTGAAGATCTTCAATTGCGTATCTCCCTTGAACCGATACGCGACCTCAAAATAGACCTTACCGCCAATCGTACCCGAAACCGCAGCCGCGAAATACAATATATGTTCGAAGGTATGCCAGATACCCGCAGTGGTAACTTCTCCATGAGTATCATTTCTATCGGTAGTGCTTTCGAACGCCCCAGCGCCGGTGACGGTTACCATTCCGGTACATTCGAACGTTTCCGCCGCAACCTTGACGTCATCCGTGACCGTGTGGAATCCCAATTCCTCGGTGCACAGTATCCGCAAGGCAGCACTCTTGCCGGAAAGACATTCGATCCGGCAAACGGCACAATCAGCAAGCACTCACCGGATGTCATGATCCCTGCCTTCCTCGCCGCCTACACCGGAAAGAGCGCTCGGAACTCTGCTCTCGACTTCTTTCCCAGCCTGTTCTCCATGATGCCGAACTGGCGTATCACCTACACAGGACTTACCAAGATAGCCTGGTTCAAAAAGAACTTCCGCAGTGTCAATCTGAATCATGCCTATCGCAGCACCTACAGCGTCGGCAGCTACAACACTTTCCAGAGTTTCATGAGCTATATGGGGGATATAGGCTTTGTAGAAGATGTGCAATCAGGAAATCCTATCCCTTCATCGCGCTTCGACATCAGCATGGTATCCATTAACGAGCAATTCTCCCCCCTTATCGGTATGGATGCCACCCTCAAAAACGGACTTACCGCCAAAGTGGAATATAAAACCAGCCGTATATTAAATCTAAGTATGAGTGCTTGTCAACTGGTAGAAACCGCTTCTCGCGATTTCGTTATCGGTTTGGGATATAAGATTGTAAACTTCAATTTATTCAGTGGCCGGAATGTAAAAGACAGCAAGAATCGTGTCAGCCATGACCTTGCTCTCCGTGCAGATATTTCATTCCGCAACCAATCCGCCCTCTGCCGGGACATCCAGCAAGGTTTTGCACAAGCTACCAATGGCAACAAAGCTCTGAAAATATCATGTTCGGCAGACTACACCCTGAGTCGCTTGTTAACCCTGCGCCTCTACTATGACCGCCAACAGAATACTCCGTTAGTGTCCTCCAGCTCATATCCGGTAGTCAGTGCCGACTTTGGTTTCAGCATGAAATTCTCTCTCACGCGGTAAATATACTCGACTATTAAGGAGCAATTCAAGGGAAAGTCCTATCTTTGTGAGATAAACAACAAGCAATATGAAACAAGCAAGAATTTACATGAAGCGTTGGTTAGGAATTAACGAACGCAGTAAACAGCTCTCGACCGACACCTGGTATTTGAACTTTGCCAATCAACTACTATCTTTGATCGATGAATCCCCTTTATACAGTAAAAAGTTTGAAGCAGAGAAAGTAGATGCTGCCCTTTCATTGGCTATTTATCTGCAAGACGCCATCGCCCAGTCCGGTGGTTGGAAAGAGTTTTCCAATGCCTATTACGGATTGTACAAGTCCTATCTTCCTTTCTATACGCTGACCGACGAGTATCTTCCCGACGAAATCAATGTAGAGGATATCTCATTCATTCAGTGGACGCTCCTCTCCCGCTATGCCATCTTCGAAGAGGACGAAGTTATTATCCAGAATCCTCATGATTCTGACCTGATAGAATTCAGCCAAAAGGTATATGATGTGATGGATACCGCCTTTGAAGAAGCTCCCATCTGCGATGAGCCGTCTTCTCCCATTTGGGTAATGGGACTTGATTTACTGGAAATGCCATTAGTACCACTTCCCGAAATCACTCCCGGAATGACACTTAAAAAAGATGTGGATAACTGCCTGTCATACAGCAAAGGAGAACCACTACTTTATTTTACCACCTACGATGAATTACGCCGTTTCTTTGTGGAAGAACTAAAATGGGAAGATAAAAATGAAAGTCTGTTACCAGAATTAAGAGATGAAAGAAACTTTGTGATCTATGCCAATGCCAAAGGTATGCTGATAGCCTCTAATGTTTCTTATTGCTTCTGCGATCCACGCAATCCGACTTATAATGCAGAAAAGGCAGCTGCCAAAGGATACAAATTATTCACTTATCCGGGCACCTGCCCCTTTGATCTCCTGAAGTATGGTATGGCAAAAGGGCTGCTTCCTGATATGCAACTTCCCTTCCCTGGTGGAAAAGAAGTATTGCACGATAATTGGGACTTCATTGCACGATACTTCTTGTGTGAATATTACGAAGGAGAGTGAAAATAAGTGATTAGTTGTTAGTGATAAATTGTAAGCATAACATTAATCACTTATCACTAACAACTAATCATTATTTCTACATTTCTATAATCTCTTCCTTGCACAGTGTCAACTTCTCTACCCCGTCTGCCGTCACTACCCATGAGTTTTCAATACCCAGGGGGCCGACACCCGGCAATACGATTTTGGGTTCGAGGGCAAATACCATACCCGGTTCTAATTCCTGCTTCATACGCGGAGCCAGTACAGGAGCTTCGTTGATTTCCAAGCCAATGCCATGACCAATAAATTTCGCCTTCTGTCCTACTCCCATAAAGTAATCGGCAAATCCGGCTTTCGTTACGATATCAATAGCTGTATTATAGAGATCTTCGCAAACAGCACCCGGTTTTGCCTTTTCAATCACAGCTGCCTGTACATCCATACATGTTTGATGCGCAGCATAAGCCTTCTCCGGTAACTTACCGATAGAGAATACTCGGCTCATATCACCCATGTATCCATAGAAGTTTCCACCCATATCAACCATAAAACTCTGACCGGGTTGTAACAGTGCACCATTTGCACCGATAGGTATAGACGGATCAAGTCCTTCACCACCTAAAGCAAAGTCATAAGGTGCAGGAGCAGTGGCATTATCTCCCGCCAGCAAGCTACCCATAAATATCTCCATACTCTGACCAAATGTACGGAAAATACCCAGACAACCTTCCAAACGCATCAAGCGTTCTATTTCAATAGACAACTGACGATCTGTCATTCCCGGTCGATACACAGAAGGAATCTGTTCATAAGCCTTCGTATGAGCAATACCCGAACGACGGAACATTTCAATTTCAATATTTGTCTTTACACTACGTGCCTTACGGATCAGGGGAGTACCATTCACAACAGTAGTTTCTGGGAAGCAAGCTGCCAGACGGGTATACTCCGTATAAGAAAGTTCGTCTCCCTCCAACATCAATTTCGCAGGCAAAGGTAGACCGCACTCTTTCAATAAATCGGGCAATTGTTCCGGCTTACGGATAGAATGTATATGTTCTCCTTCAATATTATTAGGACGTTTGATAAATAAGCGTGCCGGAGCATTCAATGGTAAATACAGATAGCCGCTGACAACGCGTCCGTACGTATAAATCAAGTTTACATTGCAAGTGATAAGAGCGGCATCAATCTCTTGTTGAGCCATCAAGACACGTATCTTATCGCGTCTTAATTTTAGTTCCGGTTGTAACATCTCTTTGTTATTTAATGATTTTCCGGGTGCAAAGGTAATAATTTTGGTATTAAGTACGAGGTATTAAGTATTAAGTTTGACTGATAGTTGCGCTGTAGAAGTGAATATACCTAATTATTGGTATGCCTATAAAAAAAGTACTGCCCTACACCTTCACAGGCAGGACAGCACAAACCACAAATACAAATACAACTAAACAAAGTTTTCCTTTAAATAATTCCCTGACCCATCATTGCGTGAGCCACCTTCATGAAGCCTGCAATATTGGCTCCCTTCACGTAGTTGATGTAACCGTCAGGTTCTGTCCCATATTTTACGCATTGTGCATGAATGCCGTGCATAATAGCGTGCAGTTTCTCGTCCACTTCGGCAGCACACCAACTGAGGTGCATTGCATTCTGTGACATTTCCAATCCGGAAGTAGCAACACCACCGGCATTGACTGCCTTACCCGGAGCATACATCACCTTATGTTCGATGAACAGGTCGATAGCTTCCGGCGTACAGCCCATATTAGATATTTCACCCACACACATCACTTTATTTTCAATCAACTGACGGGCATCATCACCATTCAGTTCATTTTGCGTAGCACAAGGCAATGCAATATCAGCTTTCACTTCCCATGGACGCTTGCCGGCAACAAATGTAGAACCGGGGAATTCGTCTGCATACGGAGCTACTATATCATTACCCGATGAACGGAGTTCAAGCATATAATCTATCTTTTCGCCACTAATACCATTCGGATCATAAATATATCCGTCCGGTCCGGAGATAGTAACCACCTTGGCACCCAACTCGGTTGCTTTGGTAGCGGCACCCCAAGCTACATTTCCGAAACCGGAAACAGCAACGGTCTTACCTTTGATATCAATACCTTTAGTTTCTAACATCTGGTTCACGAAGTACAATCCACCGAAACCTGTAGCTTCAGGACGAATCAGAGAACCACCGAATTCCAAACCCTTTCCGGTAAATGTGCCGGTAAATTCACGGGTTAACTTCTTATACATACCGAACATATAGCCCACTTCACGACCACCTACACCGATATCACCGGCTGGAACATCCATATCCGGACCAAGGTGACGCCATAACTCCAACATGAATGCCTGACAGAAGCGCATGATTTCACCATCGCTCTTACCGCGCGGAGAGAAGTCGGACCCACCTTTACCACCACCCATAGGCAGAGTAGTCAGTGCATTCTTAAACGTCTGTTCGAAGCCTAAGAATTTAAGGATGGAAAGATTTACGGAAGCATGGAAACGAATACCGCCTTTGTACGGGCCAATGGCATTGTTGAATTGCACACGGTAACCAAGGTTGGTTTGTACATCACCTTTGTCGTCCACCCAAGTAACACGGAACGTAAAGATACGGTCGGGTTCAACCAAGCGTTCTATGATTTTAGCTTTCTCGAACTCTGGATGCTGGTTATAGATATCTTCGATGGAAAGAAGTACTTCCTTTACGGCTTGAAGATATTCAGACTCGCCGGGATGCTTTGCCTCTAAAGAGGACATAATTCGTTCGATATTCATAATATTACGTTTTAAAGGTTTATTCCTTCGTGACTTTAAGGTTATTCGAGCAAATTGTCAACGAATAACACTGCAAATATAGGAAAACTTTTGGATTCACCTATACTTTTCAGCGATATTTTGATTAAATAATGATAAAACGTCAGATAAGTTAAGAGTGGAGAGTCGAGAGTTACCATGCGGCATATAGTCGCAACACAGCGCAGTCACTCTCAACTCTCAACTCTCAACTTATTCAAACTTCATTCCCATATTATACATGATAAAGGCATAAGTGTCAGCCTGTTCTTCAAGAACCTTAGTCATAGGTTTGCCTGCACCATGTCCGGCTTTACTTTCGATGCGGATGATAGTGGGATTCGTACCGTCATTACATTCTTGCAGGGTAGCAGCAAACTTGAATGAGTGTGCGGGAACTACACGGTCATCATGATCGGCAGTAATCACCATGGTTGCAGGATATTTGGTGCCGGGCTTCAGGTTGTGCAACGGAGAGTAGCCTTTCAGGTACTCGAACATTTCCTTGCTGTCCTCACTCGTACCGTAATCGCTTGCCCAGTTCCAACCGATAGTGAACTTATGATAGCGGAGCATATCCATTACACCTACCTGCGGAATGGCTACGCGGAACAAATCTGGACGTTGTGTCATACAGGCACCTACCAGCAAACCACCATTAGAGCCACCTACGATAGCTATTTTATCTTTGTTAGTATACTTATCATTAATAAGGTATTCGGCAGCTGCGATGAAATCGTCGAATACATTCTGTTTCTGCATCTTCGTACCGGCTATGTGCCAGTCTTCACCATACTCGCCACCACCACGCAGATTAACCTGTGCATAGATACCTCCATTTTGCAGGAACGGAATACGTGATGTAGAGAAACCCGGATTAAGGCTGATATTGAAACCGCCGTAACCATAGAGATACACCGGATTCTTACCGTCTTTCTTAAGATCTTTCTTATAAGTCAGGAACATCGGTATCTTTGTGCCGTCCTTGCTGGGGTAGAATACCTGCTCCGTTATAAATTCATCGGAGTTGAAGTCAACCTTCGGAGCACGGAAGAGCTCATAGGTATTCGCATCCATATCATATTTATACGTAGCACCGGGGATGGTGAACGAAGTAAAACCGAAGAAACATTCTTTGTCATCCTTGTCGCCACTGAAACCTACGGAACCGAGCGAAGGCAACTTAATTTCCTGTATTTCCTTGCCGTCCAGGCCATATACATACGCATGATTGGCAGCATCTTTATCATACGTCAGGAATAACTTCTCACCTATCACACCGGCATCCGAAAGTACATTCTCACTTTCCGGAACCAGCTCCGTCCAGTCTTTCAAGGCGGGTTTATTGATGTCCGCCGTCATGAGGCGATATTTCGGCGCATTGTAGTTCGTAAACATATAGATTTTGTCACCGATCACCTCTATAGGAGCATAAGTGTAATCCATATCCGTAGCCATTGCAACGAACGGTGCATTCGGTTTACGCAGATCTTTCATATACAAGGCATTGCCACGTCCGTCGCCACTCTCATACAGAAACAGGATGGTTTCATCCTCATTCACACTGGCAGTATAGAAACGCTTGGGATATGCCTGATTCTGGTAAACCAGCTTATCCTGCGATTGCGGTGTACCCATCTTATGATAGTAAATCTTATGATTCTCGTTCACGTTAGAGAACTCCTTCCCTTTCACCGGAGCATCGTAAGCGCTGTAGTAAAATCCATCGCCCTGCCAGGTAGCTCCTGTAAACTTTGCCCATTCAATATGATCGTCCAGCAACTTGCCAGTTTCGGTATCCATTACATAGATTTCCTGCCAGTCTGAACCACTACGCGCAATGGTATAGCCGGTATATTTTCCATTATTCGAAAAATAAATGCCTGTCAAAGCTACCGTACCATCATCCGAAAGTTTATTAGGATCAAGAAATACACGTGGTTCACCGTCCAAGCTATCCTGTACATACAGTACACTCTGGTTCTGCAAACCGTCATTCTTATAGAAGTAATACTTGCCGTGTTTCTTGAACGGTGTACCAATCTTTTCATAATTAGCCACATCCGTCAGTCGCTTCAGCAGAGCATCGCGGAAAGGTATCTTAGACAAATAGTCGTTCGTTACTTTGTTCTGAGCTTCCACCCATACAGCAGTTGCAGCGGAAGTGTCATTCTCCAACCAACGATACGGGTCGGGTACTTCTGTTCCAAAATAGACATCTACAGTATCCACCTTCGCGGTTTCAGGATACATAAGTTTCTGTTGTTGTTGTTGTTGTGCACATGACATCATGATGATACCGGTTGCAAATAAAGTTACTTTTTTCATATTATACATATATATAAGAGTGTACGAGCTACAAGCTACGAGCTACAAGTGCTGCGCTGTGGGTGTTGGTGACGAGTTACTGCGTAGCCACTTGTCACTTGTAGCCCGTAGCTCGTAACTAAATTTAGTTTAGGCGTTAAAATTACAAAAACAACCAATAGCAAACAAGGATTTCTCCCATAATTATACTTCAAATAGCATTTCCAGCCGGATTCATTCATTATGCTATACTGAGATATGTTCCCATCAGGATTGAGGCTACCTCCCATAACGACAGAAATAGTGTTTCACTACGACTGATCATGGTGGAACACCGAATGTAAGGGGTTTAAATATCATCAACAGAAGTCGAGAATCTATCATTTTCCTTCATTTTGATGGTTTTTAAAGGTTTTATGGCGGTTATCAAACCTTCTTTTGCCAAATTATGGCTAACCTTGCATCAGAAACAAAAGGTTATCATAATCATGAGAAAGAAATCATTCATATTACTCTTGTTGTTCATAAGCAATACTTCCCTATTCAGTCAAAATCCTCTGACGGAGGATGCCCTATTAGAGAAGCAAATTTATGAAACAGGACTGATCCATGCCCCGCTGCCTTTGAACACCTCCCGTTCTTTCGAAGAGAATGCTTTGAAGAAAGAGGTGTTATCCAGCCAGCCGCTTACGGAAACTGAAGGAGCAGACGGGTGGACTCATTCCGGAGCCGGAAAAATGTCTTTCTCAAAAGAGAAAACCACATCGGGCAAAGGGAGCATCCGTTTATCTTTTCCTACTTATACCGGAAAAAGAGCCGCTGGTTCTCCTTCCGATCCTGACTATGCAACTTATGGAAATAGCCGTATCACCTATCACGTCGATGGTAGGAACTGGGAAAAATACAACAGAATCTACTTTTCCATCTATCCTGATTGCGACGGCGCACGCGTAGTCAATATGAACCTGACTTTTACAAACGACAGTTCCACACCCAAACAAGGTTATAATCCCCCCAGCGGTTCCCATCTCATCAATCTGGTAAATAAGCAATGGAACCATTGCTTTCTGGAAATAGACGAATATCAGCGGGATAAGGTAATATCCATCAGCTTCGACACCGCACTGAAAGGGAAAGACCGGACAACAGGAGACTCTGCCATTTATTATGTGGACGATATCCGGTTGCAGCAAATCAAAAATCCGGAAAAAGTGAGCGGATGGGAACCGGCGGAGCATACCATCATATATTCTACAACAGGCTATGCCATAAATAGCCCGAAAACAGCCCTCGCTCATGCCAATTCATGCAAACAGTGGAAACAATTCCAACTGATAAACTCCGTCAGCAAAGAAGTGGCATACGAAGGTGCGCTGAAACAGGAACAAACCACCATCGGAAAGTTCGGAGTCATGGACTTCACCGACTTCAACCAACCGGGAGACTATCAACTAAAAGTAGGTAAAAACATCACTCCTGCCTTTCGGATCGGTGAAAAGTTGTGGGATAATTCTCTCTGGAAAGTACTGAATTTCCTGTTTTGCCAGCGTTGCGGACATCCCGTCCCCGGCAAACATGCCGCTTGTCATACAGATCTATTCTCCCGGCATGACGGAAAAAGCATCGCCTATTCAGGCGGATGGCATGATGCAGGCGATTTGTCACAACAGACGTTGCAAACCGGAGATGTGACTTTCTCCCTACTGGAAACATACAACCGGCTCAAAACCAGAAATACTCCGTTGGCAGCCCGTCTGCTGGAAGAAGCGGAATGGGGGATCGAGTTCATACTGAAAAACCGTTATGGAGACGGCTATCGTGCCAGCAGTATGGGACTGCTTATCTGGCAAGACGGCATCCTGAATACATTGGATGACATTCATTCCGTACGCGTTCAAAACATGGCATTCGACAATTTCCTGTACGCAGGATACGAAGCATATGCGGCAATGACCATAGATCGGGACCCTATGCTACAAGAGCATCTGCGAAAGGTAGCGGAGGAAGACTTTGCTTTTGCTACAGAAAAATTCGAAAGAGAGGGTTTCGACTTATTCAAACAGATGTACGAACATAGCTACAACACCTCCGAGAGCCAATATATGGCAACCATATCCTGGTCTGCCAGTATGCTCTACAAGCTCACGGGCAAGGCATATTATGCCGAAAAGGCTGCCGAGACCATTCGATATGTACTTGCCTGCCAGCGTACGAAGCCTTTACAGGATCCGGAAAAAACCTGCGGATTCTTCTATCGGGATCAGTCTGGAAAATCCATCGTACACTATATCCATCAATCACGCGAACAAGTCTACATGCAGGCAATGACGTTGCTTTGTGAAACACAGAAACAGCACCCTGATTATCAGAAGTGGGTGAACTCCATACAACTATACGGAAACTATCTGAAAGGTCTGATGAAATACACCCGACCTTATGGAATGATTCCGAGTGGAGTATATCATGCGGAAGAGTACAGTGATTCAGCAAGTTTCTACGCGCTTCATCTCTTTCCGCCCGCCAATGCACGGCAGCTATACACGGAACAGGTGAAACGGGGAGTCAAACTCGACAAGGAACATTACCTGAAACGTTTCCCTGTATGGTTCAGTATCTTCAATGGAAACACAGCCATACATCTCTCCACCGGAAAATCCGCTGCCATTTGCGGCAACTTCCTTAAAGACGAAGAGTTGCTGAACATCGGTCGGGAACAGCTCTACTGGACAGTCGGAAAGAACCCATTCGGACAATCCCTGATATACGGCGAAGGGTACAATTATCCGCAGATGAACAGTTTTTCTTCCGGTGAGATGACAGGCGAAATGCCCGTAGGCATCCGCACCCTGGGCAATGATGACATCCCCTACTGGCCACAGACCAACAATGCCTGTTATAAAGAGGTCTGGGTGACATCGGCAGGAAAGTGGCTATCACTGATTGCCGAATACTAACAAAAGAAATTATTAATTACATAAAATCAAAAAAGCTATGAAAACTATTAAGTTTTATCTTGTCCTCCTATTTACAGCATGCACCCTTCTGGTAAACGCTCAAACTCCCGAAGGCTATCCTGCCAATTATGCCCGGGGCCCCCGCTTCAAGGCATTAGTCTACTATACGCAGCATGCAGAAGAAGCACATTATCAGTTCTCCCTGCAAGCCGTAGAGTTCTTCAAGAAACTGAACTACGGTGACGGTTTCGTTCTCGATCTCACAATGGATTTGTCTTCCTATACTTACGAAAAGCTAAAAGAGTATAGCGTAGTGGTGATGCTCGACGGCTACCCCAATACAAAAGCCGAACGGGATGCTTTTGAGAAGTATATGGAAAACGGTGGTGGCTGGGTAGGCTTCCATGTAGCCGCCTACAATGACAAGAACACCCAATGGCCCTGGTTCGTCAACTTCCTGGGCGGTGGAGTCTTCTATTGCAACAACTGGCCTCCCCAACCAGTCCTGGTTGAAGTGGACAACGAGAACCATCCAGTCACCAAGAACCTACCCGCCTCTTTTGTGGCACCTTCCAGCGAATGGTATCAGTGGAATCCCAGTCCGAGAGCCAATAAAGATGTGGAAGTTCTGCTGTCCCTCTCTCCCAAGAACTATCCCCTGGGCATCAAAGATGTAGTGAACTTCGGTGATTTCCCCATCGTATGGACCAATACCAAATACAGAATGATATATCTGAATATGGGGCATGGCGATGAAGAATTCATTGACGCCACACAAAATCTTTTGTTTGTCAATGCCTTCCGCTGGGTGGTAAGTACGGACAAGCAAGGAGATCCTTTCAAAAAATAGTACAAAAAGAAATTACAAGTAGACAAGAAACTGCACATACAAGACTTGGTATGTCGCAGAGTTCTTGTTTACTTGTCAACCTATCCTAATGATAGCAAATGTCTATCACCATTAACTTACTGAGAGAGAACCGATTTTATGACTAATGTCCTTTAATGCACGATTAAATGTTTCAACTTCTTTTTCATTAAGAGAATACACGCGTCCTCTTACTTTATATCCGTTGATCCGTTGGTACAACCATGCACGGCTTTTGCCAAAGTAATTTTTAGCAATGTATGATATAGGGATTAAATCTATGATTTCACTCATTTGTTCTCTAATAGTGATACGCTTATCTAATGAATCAATCCTATTTTCTATAGTATCCAATTCACCATCAAGATGTTTTCTAATAGCATCTTTTTCATCTGATTTTATATAAAGCTCTTTCATTTCCATCAGATGTGCATCTAATGCCTC
>ENA-UEQB01000249-UEQB01000249.1-human-gut-metagenome-genome-assembly--contig:-NODE-249-length-50511-cov-4.911786_pt1 | contig 50511 bp, 79 predicted proteins | sample MGYA00242901_ERZ507918 | MGnify/ENA primary metagenome ERZ507918 (study PRJEB26167, sample SAMN06115405) | human gut metagenome | host: Homo sapiens | place: China:Sichuan | collected 2016-04-06... | reverse complement strand
GGTACTTTGGGGAGGTAAAGTCCCGTTTTCGGTACTTTCCAAAGTCCCGGTTTTGGTACTTTTGTTCTTGGACTCCCAGTCGGCGGGCTTGAACGAAGGAAAGCCGTAGTAGACGATTTGCTTACCGTTCACGAACGAACGGCGCTTCGTGATGAAGCCCTTTTCCTCGAGGTGCTTCGTGGCGGCAATCACCGTCTTGCGGTTCAGTTCCGTAGCCTCCTGAAGTGCTTCGATACTGGGGTAGCACTTGCCGGTTTCTCGGTTGAGTGCGTTTGCCAGTTCAATCAGCACAAACTTCGCAGAAGCGTTGCCAACCTTCTGGCTACGAGCCCACCTTTCCGCGTCGTAGCTCATAGTTGCCTCAACGGTTGGTGCGAATCATCCGAACGACGTCGGCAGCGAACTGGCTGACCTCTTCGGGCTTGCAACCAGTAAGGCGGCAGAACGGCGCAAGGTAGTTGCGCGTGACGGAGTTGTTGGATACCCACCGCTTGACCGTCTGGCGGGAAATGCCAAGATCGTCGGCGAGCTTTTGCTGAGTGCCGTAGCGGGCAATGGCATCTCGAACGGAAACTTTTTTCATGTGGAACCCCCAATTCAAATTAATGGTACGACCATAGTACCATAATCGGTACCTCTGTGGTACCCTAGTCGCGTCTTTTGGTTGGTACTATCTGAGTACCAAAGGAGTCCCGCTATGTCTTTCCCTGCCCGCCTAAAAGCCCTGTTAGAAGAGCGCAAAATTTCGATGCGTGAGCTTGGCCGCCGTATCGGCACGAGTCACGTCACCGTAGGAAAATGGCTGTCTGGCATCCAGATGCCGTCCGACGAGAACCTCGAGGCATTGGCCGAGTACTTCCATGTCACGCCCGCCTTCCTGAGGTTCGGCGAAACGTCCCTGTCTCGCCCGCAGACCCTTGAACCTAATGAGGATGTCGTTTCGATCCCCGTGCTCGATGTAAGGGGGTCGTGCGGCTACGGCGGGGAGCTTGCCCAGACCATCCAGTTGGTTCAGATGCTCCGCGTCACGAAGCAGTGGCTGCTTTCAAAGTCGACCTCCTCCCTGAACTTCCAGACCCTCCACATCATCACTGCCGACGGCGACAGCATGGAACCGGGCATCAAGCGCGGCGACTTCGTCATCGTGGACACGTCCCAGAGCCGCTTCGTGGCCGATGGCCTCTACGCCGTTCAGTACTCAAACGCCGTATTCATCAAGCGCGTGCAGATCCATCCTGGGGGTAAGGTCGAGCTGATCTCAGACAATCCGAAATACAGGCCGATCCAACTGGATACCTGCGAATCCGTCGAAGTGATTGGCAGAGCCGTCCTCTGCTTTAACGTGCGCGAACTCTAGCGCCCGGCCACCCTCTCCCACCCTCAATCCCGCCTCGTGCGGGATTTTTTTTGCCCTCAAAAACGCTCGTTGATCTAGATCAACTCGACCCGAGTTTTTGGTAACCTCTGACTACCATTCTAGGTACCGCCGTGGTACTATACCAGTACCAAATACGGAACGACGTACGTTCCGCTTGGTACCCAAGCCGAAAGGCTCGGAAGAATGAAAATCCCGGTGCTTAGCTGTGCCGGGGACGGCTTGAGAACAGCCACTGCGAGAAGTGAAATTTGCCGCCGCAGGAAGGAGCGTCAAGCCGTAGTTGCAAAGGGCGCGTATGAAAAGTACGCAGGACGGCCTGTGACAGATGTTGCAGGTGCGGTTGGGATGGGTTCCTCCTCACGCAACGAATGCTCGACCTGCACGGGGAACCGCGCAGACCCAAACAGAGCACGCACAGGTTGGCATTGAGCCTGCGTAGGGGCCGGCGGGGTACGGATCGAAAGATCAAGCAGCCGCACGGAAGACGCCCAAGACCTGTGTGAAAGCCGATTCAAGCGCCTTCGCTTTTCACTCATCCGAATACCGAGTCACGACCCGCGAGGGTGCTTGAACCAGCTTTCAAAAAATGAGCGGATATACTGTCCCGACACTTTGGAGATTTCCATGAAACTTGATTGGAACTTGATGCGGACAATCCTCGCGCACGTTGAGGCTGAGACGATTGAGGAGTTCGTGAACGACGCAAACAACCTCGACGAATGGAAGGAAGGGCAGCTTCTTTCCGAACGCCGCAATCGCGATCAGGACGCCAGCATTCGCGTCGTGTTCTCGCACATAAAGCTCTTGGTCGACAGCGGCTACATCGAAGGCCTGTACGTGACTGAAAGCGCTGACGGACACTTTCAAATCGGGATTGCAGCGAATCCTTCGCTCACGCTCGACGGGTATTCGCTACTGGAGACCGTTCGAACCAAGGGGTTCGTCGACAAACTCAAAGCTTTCGCCAAAGAGAAAACGGTGCCTCTGACGCTGGGGACGATCAAACTGATCTCCGCCGCCGCCATACAGAAACTGCTTCTCTAACCTACGACACTTCATCAAGCCCTCGGCACACGCCGGGGGCTTTTTTATTGCCGTCTCGCGGGACGGCTACTAGGAGAACAACGATGACAAAAAGTGACTTCGACGTCAGGCTTGCGCATTACCTACGTTCGATTGGTCGCGAGACCTGCGGCGAGAACGACGTGCATGCGTTTGCACTCATGAGCATCGCGAACGCGGCGGCTCTCTACTTCTACATGAAGACCGAGCCGACGGTGATCCACTGTCCTCTCGCTGAGAAGTACGAGCAGGTCGCCTGCAACGTCCAGTGCGTCCTGGACGAACTTCCGTAACGACTTCGAGGGCAACGGCGTGACGCAGATATGCGCCGGTCTGGCGGCTCACTAGGCCAGATTCCAAAGCCGGGGCATCTGCAGGCGAGAGGCTTTTGCGTTCACCCCGGCTCCCTCACTCACCAACCAACCAGAAGGCATTCACGTGCCGCCGGCCACTTCGGCGTGGCATCTCCTAGGGCGGCATCTGAATGCTTTTTTTCATTTTTCGGAGGCGTCATGAAGCGCGTCATTTCTTATCTCGAAGAGCTCGCCCGCCGCACCTACTTCGGCACGGACGGCACTGAGGCCCACCGCGCCGGATTCGTCGGGTCACTCATCGAGGGCCTCGAAGGTCTACTCGGCTTCTTCGGCTTGGTGATCCTGCCGGCAATGGCGGCTGCCACCATCTGCCACTGGATTTTCGATTAAGGAGAACGATATGGCTTGGAACTACCCCGACGGATGCGGCCCCGACGACTACGAGAAGTGGTTCGGCCCCGACCCCGAAGACGAAGAGGACGAGGACGAAGAGGAGGACAGCGAGTGAGTTTCTCCGATCCGGTCCGCATCATCGACCACATTCCACAGGACTTCGACATGAAAGCAAACCACAAACGCCGGCGATACAAGCAGCCGGTACAGCCTCGCGCGGAGGCACACACCAAGGCTCAGCCGGCGAAAGCCCCTGAGCCTTTTTCATGCGAGCGCCCCCGACGCGTTTGGACGCTCATCGCCTTCTTCGGCGCACTGGCAATCGTCGCCGGAGCGCTCATCACTGGATCATGGAGTAACGAATGAAGACTTTGACTGACATCGCGCGCGGCATCGCGCACCAGGCGGAGCAGACGCCGAACGCCGACATCGACGAGCTCTGCGAGAGCTATGTCACAAACTGGCAAGAAGAAGTGCTTGTTGCGTATCTCGCAAATCCCAATTCCTCTACCGATCTCATTGCAGCGATCACGAGCCTTAAGGACGCAAGCTCGGCAAGAGAGGTCACCAAGATCATCGACGCCATCAACGACGAGCTCGAAGTTGCGCTCTTCGAGGCGACAGAAATGATTTTGTATCGCGTCGACTGCCTTCTCCATCCCGAAGCCGGCTTTGAATGCCCAAAGGAGTAAGCATGACGATCACCACAACAGCGCTTGAGCCGCTCGAGCTTCCGATGCCCGAGCCAGAGGACGAGGACAAGGACGACTTCGACCCGTATCCCGAGTACGACAACCGCGACCACTTCGAGCGCGCCCAGTGGTTCGGCGAACGTGCAAAGCGTCCCGAGCCGATCTACGACAAGACTCTCGAAGACTTCTACGCGATCAACGACGACGAAATACCTTTCTGAGGACGACACATCATGACATTCACTTTCAAAAAGGCCGTTCGCAGCGCCTCAAAACTTCGCCTCGCTCTGTCAGGAACATCTGGCTCCGGCAAAACCTACGGCGCTCTTCTGCTCGCCAAGGGGATCGGCGGCAAGATCGCCGTCATCGACACGGAGCGCGGTTCAGCATCTCTCTACGCTGACATGTCCGGCATGCCTGAGTTCGACGTTCTCGATCTGGACGCGCCCTTCACACCAGAGCGATACACGGAAGCCATCAAGGCGGCCGAGGACGCAGGCTACGACATTCTCATCATCGACTCGATGACGCATGAATGGAACGGCAAGGGCGGCTGTCTTGAGGAAGTCGAACGCATTGCGAAGGCACGCTATCGCGGGAACTCGTGGTCTGCCTGGAACGAGATGACACCTCGCCATCGACAGTTTGTCGACGCAATGCTCACCAGTAAACTCCACATCATCGCGACGATGCGGAGTAAGACAGAGATGGCGCAAGAGGACGTCAACGGTAAGAAGGTCATCAAGAAGCTCGGCATGAAGGTCGAGCAGCGCGACGGAGTCGATTATGAGTTCACGATCATGTTTGATCTCGTCCACGACGGGCACTTTGCGAACGCGTCGAAAGACCGTACCGGACTTTTCTCCTCTCGCACTGATCCGCTAATTCTCACACCGGAGGTCGGCGCAGAGATCAAGAAGTGGCTCGATAGCGCTGGCGTCACGCCAGACGAATTCGCCGACCTTATGTCCCGCACAATCAGCGCCGAAACACCCGACGAGCTAATGGCAATGGGTAAGGAGATTGCCTCCAAGGGTCTCTGCTACGAAGACCGCGAAAAGATCGCGCAAGCATTCAGAGCTCGTCGTCACGAACTTGAACAAGCAATGACCGAACAGGCTACACAGGAGGAAGCTAACAATGGCATCAGTGAATAAGATCATCCTCATCGGGAATCTCGGCAACGATCCCCAGATCCGCGAAGGCGATCACGTCATCGCGAATCTCTCCCTCGGCACGTCACGCAAGTGGCGCGACAAGGACGGCAACGTCCAGCAGGAGACCGAGTGGCACCGCATCTGCGCATTCGGTCGACTAGCGGAGATCATACGCGACTACACGGCAAAGGGCGACCCGCTCTATGTCGAAGGTCGTCTGCGCACACGCAAGTATGAGAAAGACGGCGCAGAACGCTACGTGACGGAGATCATCGCTGAGCAGATCCAGCTCCTGCGTTCAAAGAAGGACAACGATGAGAATCCGGCGCAGGCCAAGCCTGCCGCACAGCGACGCGCACCCGAGCCGGCATACGACTCCGACGTACCCTTCTGACCTTTTTGACAACGCTGTCAAATTGATCAGTCATTCGATTTTTTCGAATAACTCAAGCCCTCGGCACTGCCGGGGGCTTTTCCGTTGGCTTACTTAACCACCTTCGGGCCGGGTTGAATTGGGGACTCGAGCACCGGCGGGGTGCGCGCCTGAGGGTGGTTAAGCCAGACAACGCATAGGAGAAAGCAATGGATTTACCACACTTCGACCTGTCGGTTTCCGACGAGTCGCTGCGTGCGTACTGCGAGCAGCTCAATCGCATCCGCGACAACGAAGGCGCAGACGCGACCCAGAGGAAAAAGGGACTGGTCGAGAAGGTCAGGCGAGAGGTCAGGCAGGGGTACACGAATCAGTCCGTGTTCCGCCTACTGGACATCGTCTCGCAGATCACCCTAGCAGGAGCGCTTCGCCGTGATTCGAGCTTCTCGATGATGGCGCACGTCGTCGCCCAGTACGCGCTCCGACTGCGCGATTTCCAAAAGCAATTGATCGGAATCCGCCGAATCAAGGACGAAGCCATAGAGCTTCTCGAAGTGGCGGCCAAATGGCAGGAGAACAAGCTATGAAAATCTACGAAATCCCCTTCGCAATCCGCGACGCTCTCGACCGCATCGAGGTCGACGAGGAGACGGGCGAGATCCTGAACGCCGATGCCCTGCGCGAAGCAGAGGCGCAGGCCGCCGAAAAGCTCGAGGCCACGGCACTCTACGTCCGCGAACTGCAGGCCGAAGCCAAGGCAATCAAGGTCGAGGCCGACCGCATGAAGGCGCGAGCAGAAGCCCTTGAGAAGAAGTCCGAGACGCTCAAGCACCTGATGCTCGAAGCCCTGCCCGCCGTCGGCGGCAAGGTCAAGACGCCCAGTGTGACGGTTTTCATCCGCACGAGCAAGGCAATCGAAGTTGCGGACGGGGTCACGCTGCCGGATGCGTTCGTCACGGTGCGCACCACGACCACGCCGAACAAAACGGCGCTCAAGGAAGCAATCGAAGCGGGCGCAGATATCGAAGGCGTCCGACTGGTTGAGCGCGAGAGCGTGCAGATCAAGTGAGGAGGCTATGGCTCTAAGAGACTACAGCGAGGAGATCGGAAAGCGGTACGGTTGGCTGACGGTTCGGGAGGTCTTCTCGAACGGTTACGAGGCCGTCTACCGTTGCGACTGCGACTGTGGAACGAAAGGCTTCGAGATCACCCGCAACCTCCTGCTCAAAACCAAAACCCCATCCTGCGGGTGCTATCGGTCGCCGCTCAACAAAGCCAAGCGCCATGTCGAGAAGTACGGCCCCAGGTTAATCGGGAAGACGATCGGTTCCCTCACGGTTCACGAACTTCACCCCACCGAGGAGGGCGCGGTAGCGGTCTGCTCCTGCTCCTTCTGCGGTAGCGACCGTTGCAACGTCCCGCTCTTTCGCATTGTCACGGAGCATTGCACGACGTGCGGGTGCTACCGCCGCAAGGACATGAGGACAGCCGTTGCCCTTCAGAAGGCGAAAGCCCTCGTGGGAACGGCGAGCGGATACCTCCTCGTCGACTCCGTGCGGGCGACCGACACGGGGAGGATCGAAGCGGTCTGCACGTGTCACTCCTGCGGCCTGACCGATGTCGTAGTCCCGGCAAAGGCCATCACCGAAAAGAAGGTGACGGATTGCGGCTGCCGGGCAACCGACGAGCGCCGCCGACGCAAGCTAGCGCAGGCAAGGAAGCGCAACCGCCTGAAACGAATGGCGGAGATCACAGAGGTGCAGAGCGAACAGCAGAAAGTCAAGCCTGAGAGCGTGACCGCAGAGGCCCCGACCAAAGCCCTCATCGGCGACGGGTTCGATTTGTCCGTCAAGCGCATATGCAAGCTCTGGCAATCGCTCGACCTCGACGACGTGTGCGTCGCGTGGCGGGATGCGTCGAATTTTGCGAGGTGGGCTATCCGCTCTGGCTTCGCACGCGGGGCGACGCTTGAGAAGCGAGACCCGACGAAGCCTCATCACCCGAACAACAGCTACTGGAGGAAGCAATGAACGCCGCCCACGCCGTCGGACGCCTATCGGAAGATCGGCAATCGCCGCTCCCGAAACGGCTCTGCATGACGCCTGATGAAGGTGCGGCGCGGCACATCCGAGATCTCGCAATGCGCTTTTCACTGGGGTGGAACGTGAGCCTCATCATCCAGTCGCCGCCGCCGAAGCGGCTCTCGATGCAGGCGCTAGCGTCATCCCGCACGAAGCGCATGAAGACGAAGATCAGGAAAAAGTACGGCTTCTTCGCAGAGGAATTCATTGCCGAGGAGCTAGCCGCGAAGCCCTCCTACTACCGAGGCTTTTCCGCAATCTTCTACGACGAATGGGAGGAGTACGAGCGGGAGTGGCAATCGTGGCCGACCCCGGCGGAAGCGCTCGGGCGCATGGTTGTCGCCGGCATCCCGAAGAGCAATCCGAAGCTCGAGGAGATGCAGCGCAGGAAGGCGGAGCTACGGGCGAAAGCCTTGCAACGCACGCCCGAGATGCTAGCTCTTCAAGAGGCGGCACGCCGAAAGAGAGAGGCGGACGAAGCCGCCCGCCGCAGGTGCTACGAGGAGTGGCTCATGCGCCCAGACCGAGATGAAGACTCGCTTTTTTATAGAGAGACTGACCAATGAAAAAGAAAACCACCACGTCGACCCTTCTCCTGCGCTACCTCTGGTCGCAGATGCAGGAAGGCCGCCGCCATTTTGAAATCGCGGACACCAATCTCGCTTTCAGTGCAACGGCGCAACAGCTTTCCAAGGCCGTCCGACGGTTCAATGAAAGCGGGCATCAGCTGAGGTTTCCAGGATGGCGCTTCCACGCGAGAGTCGTTGATGTCTACACGCTGACCATCGACGCCGAGCAGATCATCGACCCCAAACCCGACTCCCTTATCTGAGGATCAAACCATGGGACCCAAAACCGTCGAGCAGTACCTAATCGAGAAACTGGAAGAGCTTCCAGAAGCGATACATCACATTCTTTACGAGCATGGCGATCAGGTCGCCGTAGCGAAGGAACTCTTAGAGGCCGGCAACACCTCAGAAGCGTGCGGCGCTCTGGCTGAGGCCGCCGCAGCCTACTCGAAGATCGCTGCGTACCTAGCCTATCTCGAGGGCTACGTCGATTCGATGAACGACTTACCGGAGGAAGAGGCGGACCCTTCGCCCGCCAAGGAACGCAACTACTAAGGAATCCTAGATGAAAATCAAAGTCAAAAAGCTTCACACCGCCGCCCGTATGCCCACGCGCGGGACCTCTGGCGCGGCAGGCTTCGACCTGTATGCCATTGAGGACACGGCACTCAAGAACGGAATGCCTGCGAAGGTTCGTACCGGCCTCGCCTTCGAGGTCCCCGCGGGGTACTGCATGGTGGTCTACAGCCGATCCTCGTCCGCCCTGAAAGGCCTTGTCCTGACGCCACTCATTGTGGACAGCGACTACCGCGGCGAAGTCTTCGTCCTCGCCCGGCACATCATCTTCGGCGAGCCGCACTATCAGATCCACAAGGGCGACCGCATCGCTCAAGTGAAGGTCGAAAAGCTCGACGACACCACGTTCGAGTGGGCCGACGAGCTGAGCGAGACCGAGCGCGGCACTGGCGGATTTGGATCTACAGGAGATTAAGGAATGACGATCAGTGAACTAATCGAACTCCTTCAGGAGATTATGGAAAAGGAAGGCGACATCGAAGTGAAGTATTCATACAACACCCAAGGGATTCGACTGCGAGGAGAATCCGACATCGCGATCGTCGTCGTTCGGCGCAAGCCTCGTGGCAAGTTCGTCGAGATCCTGTAAGGAGAAAGCAATGAAATACAGACTCAAAGACCGCGAGCTTCAGAAGAAGCTCGACGAGATCAGCGACGGAGACTTCTCCGCTCGGCTGCACAAGGAGCGCGAGCTCATCAAAGACAGTTTCCAAAAAGAACCGCGACTGCACGTTCTCTGGTTCGGGGAGGGCTCGCAGTTCTCCGCCGCGCTGTACGCCGACATGCTCGAAGAGGTGCAGGAGTACGACCCGCACGCTTGGAACAAATACCCCGAGGTCGAGCCGCCGAAAGACGTCTGGATGCGGTGTGAGAACGTTTACGGCAGCGAGCCAGAACGTCTCGAACGTTTCGCCGCGCGGTACACATCTCAATATGAGGACGGCGAGTGGGTCGACGCGTGGTTCAGCAACGGACTCCGTCGTGATGTTACCAGCTTCCGCCCGTGGGACGAGGAGGACGATGAAGAATGAAAACCCCACGGTTTGAACTGAAAGACTTTCGTCTTAATGAGATTCTCTCAATGCTCACACCGTACAGCGGGCCGAGCCTGTCGGAAGAACTCAATAGAGTTTGGACTGGCGAAGCGAGGACCGTCAAATTCGGCAATCGCTTTTCTGTCGATCTCACCCCCGAAGACGTCAAGGAAAACCCGGAGTTTCGTCCGAACGAATGGAACCCAACGAAGTCTTGGAACATCCCTAAAAACGTCGACCTGATGTTTTCGATTCAGGAAAATGAATCAGGGAAAGAAATCGCACGCTTGCGTGGCCACTTCGACGGTGAGAATTTCAGAAGACCCAGCGGAGAGCCCATGTACGCATTTTGCCGTGGATTTCATGCAACAAAGTACAAATCGCTCATCAAGTGTTGGCCTGATGATCAAAAAAGCGAGTGGATCTCTGGGGACTTTTTAGCTCGAGTGGCTGAATTTGATCGTCTACTTGTAGAAGAAATGGAGGAGTACGAGAAATGCCTGTCAAGATGAAAAAGGAAATCCGCAAGCGAATCGCTTGCATGATGGGCACAACACAAAAAGCGATCCGCGAAGCAGAAGCGGAATGCGATGGACGAGCGTTCATGTATCACGCAAAAGGTACGCTTTGCGGCTTCTACCTCCTCCACGTCCCTGTCAAGGGAAAAATCGCGCCAACGCTCTTTCCGACTGAGTACTTCGTCAAACAGCAGGAGGAGGACGAATGAGGCCTGAAAGAGAATACAGACGCATGGCAATCGTCGCTTTGGACTTCATCCAAGAAAAGAAGACTGCGCGCGGCGCGGGCGGTTACGGGGCAACCGGAGCATGAAAATGAATGAAGAGGAAATTCTGCAAAACATGGATTACGTCTCCGAGCAACTGGTCGGAGCGGCAGAGGCGATCAAGGCCGACACCGATGAGCGACGTTTCGACGAGGCTTACGATCCAATGTTGCGAGACGTGATGATGATGGCACGGGAACTACTGCACCTGCGTGACCTGCTCGACGAACTTCGAGAAGGCGAGTAACCCACAGGCCGACACCTTGACCGAGGCCGCCGCCACTTCCTGCGAGGAGAGGAGGGGACGGCGGTCTCATCACATGAAGAGGACATGATGAAAAAGTATTCCGAAAAGGGGTGGAACTGGCTAATCGACCACTACCCGCATGAACCTGGTCGCTACTGGTTCGAGGGGTTCAACCCGGTCGAAGGCTACCCCAACAAACCCGACCTGACGCGCAAGGACATACACGTCCTCGCCGATGTGGACGACATCACTCACCCGCTCGACGCGACTGCCGTGACCAACGGCGAACCTTTGTACAACCTCTTCTTCTTCGCCACCCTGCCCGGTGCTGACAACCTCGTTCGCTTCAAGCGCTTCGACGAAGAGGCCGACCTGAGGCGCGTGGGCATCAAGATGTGCGCAAAGTCGATCGACGAGTTTACGAAGGGCTTCAGGCTGTTCGCCAACGCTAGCCGCCAACAAGGGCTGTTCGATCTCGGCGTAGACCTGCTCACGAACCCAGAACTCATCAAGCGCCCCGACTTCCGCTACTCGAAGATCGCCTACGACGCAATGCGTCAGACCGACGGTAGCAGCGGGGCTTTCTGCATGGGCTACCTGACGGCCAAGCACCTGAGCGAGTCGTTCCCGCCCGCCACCATCCCGACACTCGCCGAAACTTTCGCAAAGGACATCTAATGGACAAGACCAATCCCAAACACTACCGCGACGCGGCCATCACCCTCGAACCCATCGACCTGTGCGAACTGCTCGGGTTCAACCTCGGCAACGCGGTCAAGTACATCGTCCGCGCAGGCCACAAGGACGGCGAATCCGAGGCCGACGATCTCATGAAGGCCATGTTCTACCTCGACCGCGAGATTGATCGGGTTCGCAAGGTAGAAGCCCCGGGAGGATACTCTGAGGTCGCCCTCTGGCTCGGCCAACACTTCGCCCTGAGGAACGGCTACCTCGACCTCCTCTTCCCCACGATCATCGAGCAGGAAGAGGACAAGATAAAGGGCATGATCGAATGCCGCAAGGCCGTGGCAAAACGCTACGCAGAACTGACCCGTCGATAAGGAGACATCATGCGGTCGAACTCAAGGGGCGACATCATCGCCCTGTGGATGCGCGGGTACCTCCGCGCGATCCCCACATCTAAGCTCGGGCTTCTCTGGCTCGGGCTTTTCTTTTACTCGATCGTCGTGCCGACCTCGATCGCGTGGGAGCGCGGCTTCATCATGGGCTTCAACTTCTGCTTCCTGATCGGCGCACTGGTGATCGCCACGAAGATCGCCTACGACTTCGTCCAGTGCCACCTCTGGCGCAAGGTGCTTCTGGTGTGCAGGATCGACGGCGTCGAGTGCGGTCGCTACCGCCTCGTCCTCCCGCCGGGCTTCGACACATACGAGGAAGTCCAAAAACAGCTCAAGGGGCAAATCTGAGGAGACGCCAATGCCTAAGTCAAAGAAGCCCAGAAAGAAGGGCGCGCACGGACGGGAGCAGGCCGCACGCAGTCGCCTGCTCCGCAACCAGTTCAAAGACCCCGCCGAATGCCGCCGCCTCGTCAAGATCGTCGAGGATGCCCGAGCGGCTCGGCACAAGGGATCTGCGCAGCTCGGCTACCTGTTCGCGCTAGCCGACCAGGATTTCATGGTCGAACGCTTCATCGAGGCCTTTATGGCACTCGAGCGTTGGCAGACGACCGAGGAAATGGACGACTTCTCGCTTGTCAACTCGATGCTGATGATCGGGGCAATCGCCTTCCTCAAGGTCGGCGTGCAGGAGTCTGAGCGCCTCGATGAGATCCGCCGCGCGGCCTATGCCGCAACCCTCGCGATCGACCATCGCAACATGGGCCGCCGCATTCCTGACGAACTGATCGAGGACACCCGCGAAGGCCTGACTACGGCACAGATGATCTTCGAGGCCGCGACCGCCAACGGAATGAATCAGGAGCTGATCGAAGTGCTGAAGGAAAACGACCCCGAACACATCGCCAGTACGCCCGGACGATTCCGCGAGCATCGCCGCCTGATCCTCGGGGACTACCTCGAAAAGGTTCAAGCACTCGAGGCCGCGCAGGCCGAACGCGTCAACCATATGAAGGTGACGGGCAAGCTCCCGCCGCCTCCTCCACTACCCGCCAACTAGGAAACCATCATGAACAGCACCGCAACGCACCACGTCGAACAACTTCTCAAGACGAACCCGCACCGTGAGTTCACGGTACCCGAAATCGCCTCACTGGCTCACCAGCCCAAGGCCCGCGTGAACGGCATCCTCGAAACTTTGGCCGGCAAAGGAACCGAGCTGCACGTCCGCACAGTCCACGGTCTGACCCTCGTTAGCTTCGGCGGGCGTCTCTCCTTCGCAGAGGAAGAACGAAACCGAAGGCTCGAGCGCGAACGCCTGAAGGCCGAAGAGGCGAAGCGCGAAGCAGAAGAGGAAAAGAGTATGCGCGTCGAGCGCATCGAAAAGGGAAGGATGCAGGCCGAAAAGATTCGCATTATGGCTGCCCCGTCCCCGAACTGGTTCGACGCAATCGTCTGCGCAGGAGACGCTCATGCTTGACGATGAACGCGAAATCATGCTGTACAAAATCGTGAGCTTCCTCCGCAGACACGCGAAGCAGGAATTTTCCGCAGCTCAAATTGCCGCGCAGGTGAACGTACACACGGGATTCATCACGAGCAACATCCGCACGCTGAAGGAACGATGCGCTCCGATCTACGTGCGGGTTTTCAACTCGATCCACTACCTGAGCATGACCGATCACAGCACCGGGCAAGCGCACCTGCACAGAGAGGTCGCACGCGAGAAGCAGGTGCGGCAAATCCTGGAAGGTGCTGCGCCAAACTGGTTCGACGCTCTGGCCACGCCCGCCGCCCCGGTGCGGGATGACGGCGAGATGCAGGCGGCAGTGGCACGGGTCAGTCAACTGGCAGAGAAGGATCTGCACGAAAAGGAAACGATGGTCGCCGTGATCGACATGATCGACCGCGAGGAATTCGACCGAGCCGAGCGTGCCCTCGCGGCGTACAAGGCACAAATCATGAGCAAGGCCGAACTGATCGCGGAGGCGATCGCACAGGTGAGAATGGCAAAAGAACGGGAGGTATTTCAATGGACGGGTGGTTAAGCAAAAAAGAGGTCGGCGAGTACCTTGGCGGGAAGTCTCCGCGCACCGTAGACCGTTGGATCGCGAGGCGCATCATCCCTCAGGGCAAGCGCTTCCCCGGCGGCCTGTTTTGGCGCAAGGACATCATCGACCAATGGCTCGCCGCGGACCAGTACGCGACGAAGTGCACGAAGGCGCTCAAGCTCCGCGAGGCCACGCCCTAGCGCAGACAATCGGCAACCCACAGCCCGCCACCGCACCACGGTGACGGGCTTTTTCTTTGCCCGTCAAACCTGCTCCGGGTACACGGCGTCCGCCCATTCCTGCATCAGTACCCTGCGGGCGTCGAGCAGGTCGGAGCGTTGGTACGCCTGAACGACGGCACTCCCAGTAGCGTGCATCAGGCTTTTCTCGGCCACAATAGGGTCCTTCCCGTTCTCCGCGCACCAGTCACGGAATGTCGAGCGGAAGCCGTGCATCGTCCCGTGCCCGAGCTTCTTCTGGAGAACCACGCGGGGCGTCTCCTTCGAGATGTGCGAGCCGCCTTTGCCGGCGAACACATACGGGGAATCGTGCGGGAGCATCTTCAGCATGGAAACGAGCTGCCGGCACAGCGGGACGCGGTGCGGGTATTTCTTCCCGTCCTTTCGTCGCTCGGGCGGGCAGTGCCAGACCTCCCTGTGCAGGTCGATCTCCTCCCACTTCGCGGGCACGAATTCCCCGACGCGGGACGCGGTCAGCGCCCCAAACAGAATCGCGCAGGCCGTGATCGACGTGGGCGGTCGCCACTCATCGAAAAGCGCGCGAGCCTGGTCGAACGTGAGCGCCTCGTGGTGACTTTCCTTTTTCACCTTGGCAATCGGCGGCAGGAACATCTCAAGGTTCCCGCGCCACAGGGCCGGATTCCCTCCGCTTCGCTTTCCTATGACTATGGCGTAGGCGAAGACGGCCTCAAGCCTGCCGCGCAATCTGCTAGCAGTCTCCGGCTTCGTTCTCCAAATCGGCACGAGTACTTCAAGGATGTCGTCTCGGCTCACGTCCTCGACGGACAACTTCCCCAGTACAGGGAGGGCGTACTGCTCGAGGGTCGATTGCCACTGTGCAGCGTGTTTCTGATTTCGCCACGCCTTGCTCTGCACGATGACGGGCAGGGCCTCGGCAACGAGGTCGGCGAAGGTGAACGGGCGGTCAACCTCCGCGCCCGCGTTCTTCATCCTCTCCCGCCGCTCCTGCTTCGCGGCAAGCGGGTCGACCCCGTCGGCAATCATCGTGCGAAAGCGTGCGGCGGTTTCCTTTGCCTGAGCAATCGTCACGGCGTCCGCCGTCCCGATCACCACGTCCTTCTGCTTTCCCGAGACCGTGTAGCGGAAGACCCACGTCGGCGCGTGACCCTCTCGCTTTCTTAAATATAGGCAACGTTCTGCTCGGTGAGTCCCCACTGGGAGGCTCCCGATGTTTCTGGCGGTGACTTGCATGACTGGCTCCTATGTTTGCCCCAATTTTGCCCCAATTTTGTCTGTCTAGAAAATGTCTAGAAGATGTCTAACAGATGTCTAACTCTGTCCCATCATGCTAACCGAAAACGGGCGAAAACCCACGGCTCAACGGGGAAATGTCTAAGGGATGTCTAGGGGATGTCTAGGAGATGTCTAACGGGGTTCGACAGACCCCTTCTCCGCCATAATTCGTTGTGGCAGAAGGCTTCCGGAAGGGAGCTTGGGTTTTGCCCCAATTTTTGCCCCAATTTTGTCAACGAGAAAGCCCCGAGGGATGACCCCCGGGGCTTTTTTTCGTGCTTTCAGTCTAGCACTGGTAGAACCTGGCTTCAATCGTTCGCCTCGCACTTCTGATCACCCAGTCGGGCGCGTCGGGGAAGTGTTCCGCGCAGACCGCATCGAACGAAGCGAGTGCCGCTCGCGGTGACGTGTGTCGGGCGTCCATGAAGGACACGATGCCCGCAACGGGTGCTAGCAGCTCGCGCATGAACTTCGAGCCGCCATTGGCTCGGACGATCTCGTGCTCGGCCTCTGTCATGCGCACCTGAACATAGCGCTTAGGGACGGCGTCGGCAATCCTTCCCGCGCCGGGTCTGCGTCCGCCTCTGGTGCTCTTGGCTTCGGTCATGTCTTACCTCCTCAGGTAGTTGGCGATCTCCTCGAGGGCGTCCGCCATGTTGCGGCAACGTGTCTCGTCGGCTTCGGGGCGACGGGCGGCATCGAGGGTTGCAACGTTCTCGGCGATCACGCGCAGGGCGCGGGTCACGCCTTCGGCACGGCGGTCTGCCGCCGTCTCCACATCACGCGGGGAGAGGCTGTTGGCGATCAGTTCGAGGAACTTGGCGTGCGATTCGTAGACTGTGTAGTACATATGGACTCCTTGGCGGGTAGTTGAAAGAGGGGCGCGATGCCCCTCTGGTTGGTTACTTGAGAACGTTGGCGGCTTCGCGCATCTTCTCGGACAGCTCATGCAGGCGGAGGATCTTCGCCTCGATGTCTTCGGGGTTGCCAATGGCTTCGGCGAGCTCGCGCAACTCGGCCTGCGCACCCATCAGGAAGCGGACGGCGGCAAAGCGGTCGGCAATCGTCACGGCCTTCGGGGCTTCCTCGGCAGCGGGCGTCAGTTCAGGCTCGCAACAGTACGGGAGGCCGGCCTCACAACGCGCGTCGCCGATGATACCGAGGGCGTGCTCGACAACCCAGTTGCGCTCAGTGTCGGTCAGCGGGCCGCGCAGTTCGACGAAGGGGATGTGCATCACGGCCTCTTCGGCATCGCGTACTACATCGTCGATGCAGTAGCTCTCGAGGATGGCGGCGTCTTCCTCATCACCATCGAGGACGCAATTGGCGATCATCATGATCTTCTCGGACGCGCCGTGCTCGACGGCGTTCTTGCGGATGCGCTTGGCTTCTTCAGCGGAAAGGGGTTTCTTCGTACTCATCTTGTGTCTCCTATGCACTGCAAGGGCGTCCCTTGCCTTACTAGAATTGTACAACGCAATATTCAAAGATACAATCGGAGAGATGGGATTTATTTTCCATGCCCGCTACTTTTCCCCCTTGAACTTTCCTATATCCATATGTATAATGCAAGGCATAGGGCAGGCGTACTACCCGCCCTTTCCGAAAACCCGCCAGAAAGGAAACCACCATGCGAACCTACATCGACTTCATGATCGACGAAGCCAACGAAGCCCACAACGTCGACCTCCGCAACCTCCCCGCCACCGCTCCGCTCTTCGCCTACCTGCACGCCGCCTCGCTCGGCGCGGTCGAGTGCAAGTACAAGCACGTCGCCCTCGAGCTTGCCAAGCTCGCCGCTGCCTACTACCTGCAGACCGCCGAAGCCGACGACCGTTGGTACGGCTTCGCCACCGAAACCTGCGAAGGCGAAGAAGCCGGCGACATCATCCACGACTGGGCGAACGCCGAGCGCAACAAATACTCCTACGGCCTGCACAACTGCGCCCTCGGCATCTCCTTCCTCTCCGAGGACGCCCGCCACTGGTACACGATCGCAATCACGGTCGACCCCGAGACAGGGAAGCAGCTCACGTCCGAGCGCGTCAACTTCCCCGACGAAGTTAGCCTCATGCTTCACGACTACTACGCCGCCGCCCAGAACCGCCAGTAAGGAGAGCGCACCATGTGGAAGAAGATCAAGGTCAACATTCAGAACATCAAGCACGAAACGGACAAGGCCATGCTCATCGCCATGCCGCACTCGTCCGACTACGACGGCTTCACCTTCTGGATCTCTAAAAAGCTCGTGCGCGACGGCTCGAACGACTTCGAGATGCTCGTTTCGATCAACGAGGACATGACGTTCAACCTCAAGCGCACCAGTGAGAAGACGCGCAAGGTGCTTGACGAAAAGGAAGTCGGCTGCGACGAACTCATCGAGGCCTTCGGCGAATTCCACGGCGCGATGCGCATCAGGTAATCATGGAATCCGCCGCCGAAACCGTGTGGGTGCGAATCATCTTCGCATCCACTCTCGTCGCCCATACCACCGAGAAGGGCATCCTCATCAAGATGCCCGCTTCGAGCCGTTACGCGGGTTTTGAGTTCTGGACTGCTAGGAAGTTCGTCCACCCGGGGCGCTACGCCCTACAGCACTGCCTGAGCATTCCCGCCTCTTTCAAGATCACCCTCAGGGGTGAAGGCCGCAACGTGATCATTTCAGCAGACCGACTGGCCGATGAACTGGCTTTTTACAACGAGGAAGAGGAGTGGGACGAAGGTTACGTGCCGCCCGACGAGGTGCTCGAGCGCCTGCCGAAGTGGACCGTCAAGCACACCCCCTGGATCCTCAAACCCGAAACCGAGGTCAAGCCTGATGCGTCTCTTATCCGATAACCAACAGGAAGCCTTTGAGAAGCTCCGCCGCCTGAAGGTCGGAGCGCTTTTCATGGGTTGCGGGACAGGCAAGACACAGACCGCCGTCTCGCTCATCAATTCGATCCCCGGCCTCGATCTGGTGCTGTGGGTCGCGCCCCTGCGCACCATCGAGAACGCCCGCAAGGAAATCGAACTCTGCTGCTCCGAGTACGAATTCGACTTCTACGGCGTGGAGAGCATCGGCCAGAGCGACCGCGTCTATGTCGAAGTCCTCAACAAGATCGACGCGGCCAAGTGCGCGGCCATCGTCGTGGACGAGTCCATCAAGATCAAGAACCTGAGGGCGAAGCGCACGCAACGGCTCCTGCACATGGGCGAACGTTGCGAGTACAAGCTGATTCTGAACGGGACGCCGATCACGAAGAACATTCTGGACATCTATGCCCAGATGCTTTTCCTGTCGCCGAAGATCCTCGACAAGAATTTTTTCAAGTTCCGGGACGACTACTGCGTCTACTCGACAGAACATCGCTACGGGAAGCCTGTGCGCACGTACATCACTGGCTACGCCAACGTCGAGCACCTGCTCAGCATCATCGAGCCGTATGTTTACGAATGCTCGCTCGACCTCCCGCTCGCGAAGAAGTACCGGACGCTCACGTGGCACATGACCGAGACCGAGCGGTTCGGGTACGAGAACCTGAAGTGCGAACTGATTGCCGCTGCCGAGGATGACTTTGAAATCCTGGGGGCGATGCAGAAGCTCCATCACTTCTACACGCTAGCCAGTGAGAAGGTCCCGCTCATCACTCCGTATGTCGATGACCGAACGATCATCTACTGCCGCTTCATCGCGGCCCGCGACTATCTGCAGGAGATGTTCCCGCAGGCTCTGGTGATGACCTACGGCAAGGGTTCGTTCGGCCTGAACCTTCAGAAGTACCGCAGAATCATCTACTTCGACAAGACGTTCGACTACGCCTTCCGCGAGCAGTCCGAAGCCCGCATCTACCGCATGGGACAGCAGGAATCCTGCGAGTACTTCGACCTGACGGGCGCGGACATCGGCCTCGAGGAGCTGTTCGACAAGTGCATCGCGAAAAAGCTAACACTGGTGAACGCCTTCAAGCTCTCGGGCATGAAACTGGAGGATCTATGACCATCAAAAAATACAGGACCCAGAACGTGTTCGATGCAGCGCAGGAGCGCCTGAACTACGTCTTTGACGAGTTCGAGCACATTTACGTTTCTTTCTCGAGCGGAAAGGACTCGGGGGTCGTGCTCAACCAGTGCATCGACATCGCACGCCGGCGCGGGCGCAAGTTCCATGCGGTCTTCATCGACCTCGAGGCGTTCTATCAGAAGAGCGCAGCATTCGTGGAAAAGATGTTCACCGAGAACGAGGACGTGCTCATTCCCATGTGGGTCTGTCTCCCGATGACCTCGCCGAATTCCCTCTCCTACTTCGAGCCCACGTGGGTCTGGTGGGACGAGGAGAAGCGTCCGATCTGGGTGCGCGATATGCCGAAGAACAAATGGGTGATCAACCTGTCAAACAACCCGTTCGACTGGTACGTCCCGAAGATGACGTTCGAGGACTTCATCAAACACATCGGCGAAACCATCGGCCACGGCGAAAAGACGGCCTGCTTGGTCGGCATCCGCACGGACGAAAGCTTGAACCGGTTCCGCGCCATTGCAGGTAACAAGGAAACGTACACGAGCAAGCGATTCAGCACGAAGGTGAGCGAGAACGTCTTCAACTTCTACCCGATCTATGACTGGGCGGTCGAGGACATCTGGACGTACAACGCCCGCTTCGCGAAGCCGTACAACCCGATCTACGACCTGATGTACCTCGCAGGCGTCCCGATCCACCAGATGCGCATCGACGAACCGTTCGGCAATGAGGCCAAGGCCGGCCTCGCTCAGTTCAAGGTGATCGAGCCCGACCTCTGGGGCAAACTCGTCAATCGTGTGAGCGGCGCGAACTTCGGCAACATCTACAGCGGCTCGAAGATCATGAGCAACAGCTACAAATTGCCGAAGAACTACACGTGGAAGCAGTTCACAGAATTCCTGCTCACGACGTTGCCGCCCGCCGCTGCCGACAACTACCGCGACCGCTTCACAAAGTTCATTGCGTACTGGCGGGACGTTGGATGCCCTGTCCCCGATGAACAGATCGAAATCCTGGAAGCGAAGTACGGCGACACGATCATCAATACGCGGAGCTACGGGACGCGAGGTGCGAAGGACAAGTACCTCGTAAAGTTCCGCGAGCCGCTCGACGAACTGCCCGAGCTTGAGGGCAAGGACGACTTCTGCACGTGGCGACGTATGGCCATGTGCATTATCAAAAACGACTTCGTTTGCAAAGGCTTGAGCTTCTCCATCACGAAGGAGATGAAGGCAAAGCGAGACGCGGTCTTGGCGAAATTCAGGAGCTTGTAATGAAATCACCCGTTTACAACGTTCAGGCGATCCCGGTCGAGAAGATTCAGGCGAACACGTACAACCCGAACCACGTCGCCCCGCCCGAGATGAAACTACTCTACGACTCGATCAAGGAAGACGGCTACACGATGCCCATCGTGTGCTACTACCTCCCAGACGTGGACAAGTACGAGATCGTCGACGGGTTCCACCGCTACACGGTGATGCTGACCCATAAAGACATCTACGAACGCGAAGGCGGCAAGCTGCCTGTTGTGGTGATCGAGAAGGACATCAGCAATCGAATGGCCAGTACCGTGAGACACAACCGCGCCCGAGGTACGCACGACGTTGACCTCATGTCGAACATCGTCAAGGAATTGCGAGAGGCGGGCATGAAGGACGCGTGGATTATGAAGCACCTCGGCATGGACGCCGACGAACTGCTGAGGCTGAAGCAGATCACGGGTCTGGCCGCACTGTTCAAGGACCGAGAGTTTTCGGCCTCGTGGGATATCTGAGGAGTAGGAAGATGAGAGAAAGGAAGGTAACCGGGCGACCGAGACACACGCCCGACGGCGGCATGAACGTCCTGATTTACATCCCGAAGGAACTGCGCGAGCGGTTGAGGGAGTTGGGCGGCTCGAAGTGGATCGCTGAGCAGATCAAAAAGACCATGCCGGAGCAAAACAAATGAAAAAATTGCGCGACCTTACAAAAGAAATGGAAGGCATCGACCTTCGCAATTTGCCCGACGACGCGCCGATGTTCGCGCGGATTTTCGCAGAAGCCGTGGGCGCGAGAGAGTGCGCCTACCCCGAAATTGCGTTGCATGTCGCGCGCCTCGCTGCGTGCTTTTACTTGAGAAGCGGCGACGATGACAAATGGGCGCGCTATGCAGTGACGCAGGTGCTTCACACGCGAAACGCTCATAAAGTAGTCGTGACGTGGGCGTCAGTCGAGTTGAGGCCGGACATGGACGAAAACCCGAGGCTCGATCTTGATATGTACAGCCTCAAGCGAAACGAGGACGGCCGCTGGTGCTACTTTGTCAGGAAGTTGGTCGACGGCTATGTTGATCCTGCCTATATCCCGCGATTCTTCACGCCCGAAATTGACGCAATGCTTACTGAGTACCACAAGAATTTAGCCCCGATGTACGAGTTCCCTTTCCGAGGTGTGACGCGGTACCCGCAACACACTAACGCCTTCCCGACTGGGGAAGTGTTCTACGGCTTCCCCATCTGCACTGATGATGACAACGATGACTGAACTGCTCGGTTGTATACATTGATGTGCACATACGACCCAAAAAGTACAGTTACAAAAATAAAGCCCCCACGCGAGTAGCGCAGGGGCTTTGTGCGGCATAGGAGTCCGCTAGATACTACCCGCCAGAGTAGAATCCGTTGCCGATTGTAGCACGGCTTCGCGGACTAGTCATGCAAGGAAACCGCGCGGAGTGAGCATCCACTGGTTCGGAGAATATGACGTCATACCCCAGTGCAGCTCTCTGGATAACCGGAGATCTAGGCTTGCGCGGTGTTGTTACGACCATTTTACCAGCGTTGGTAACTTGGTCTTCGGCTAAATGTTCGTCTAACGAAGTTTTTATAGGCGCCATCCCTCAAACGTTGCGCCGCAACGGTTTCGGGGCTAAAAAAGCGGATCTAGACGCCTACCCCATTTTCTCACCCATCATTTTCGTGACGCCACGAAAATGCCCCCGAATCGGCAATGATTCGAGGGCATGGAACTGGCTCCCCTCTCAGGAGTTGCACCTGAGTCCGCAACGGACTGACGTCTAGGTTCCGAGGCGGTTTTTAGCTCTTAGGGGCGGGTAACTCGGCGGGTTGCGCGTCAACGAGAGGCGTGCCGAGTGTTGTTAAGTCGATTTTACCACACGGTTTTTAAGGCCCGTCCGTGATCTTGACTACGGCGTCTTTGTCGATTGTAACTCTCTGAGAAAGTCGGACACATCTTTGAAGTAGGACTGCGCCTCGTTCGACAAGCTCTGCACTTCGGGCAAGCTGCTTTCTTTCAGCGTCGCAGGAACCAGCGGTGACTGCGGACAGCCGACGGCGGGCGGCGTCGGCCTCGAGGCGCACCCGGGCAACATCATCAGACAAATCATTAGCACGGGCAAGAGCAATGTCACGCTCCTCCCACGCCGCTCGCACCTTCGCATTGGCCAGACTTTCCTTTTCACGATATTGCTCCTCAAGCTCCCGCGCACGGGTAGCGTAATCCTCGCGCAGTTCAGCGATGTCCTGCCCGTACAGGGCGGCGGCAAACTGGTAGCCCGCGACAGCGCAGGCAAGACCCGCACCGAGAACGCCCAGAGCCTTCAGGATGTTCGATCTCATCTTTCCTCCAGTCGCTCGCGCAGGATCTTCGCGTAGGCGTCCATGAAAAACCGCTGTGCTAGCAGCAGGGTTTGCTCCCGAGCGCTCAGGCGGTAGAACCCGTCCGAGAACAGGTACCTCTCAAGCCGCCCTAGCCGCTCGCGCAGTTGGTCAAGCTCCTCTGCCAAACGCTCCCGCCACTCCTCGCTCATAGGTCGAAGCCCTTGATCGGGTTGAAGTAGATGCCGACGTACTGAGCTACCTTGTCGCGAGACGCCCACAGCTTCCACCCAAAATTCGCGCGCACGCAGCACGGCCTTCCGAAAAGGCGATAGTGCTTGATGTAGTAGAGCTGGAAAGCGATGTGTTTCCCATCGCGGTGACAGTGCCTGATACACGTCCCCGAGACGCCATTCGTGTCGGAGGCGTCCTCGTTTCCTCGAACTTCCCAGTCGTCAGTCGGATAGACGCGAACGCCGAGAACATCGATGTCGAAGCCGTAGCAAACGTTGCGCAGAAGCCATGCGACTCGGCGCTTGTACGTCGACCAGGGGTCAGTGCCCGGCCATCGCTCCCAATGGCCTGCATCCCCATCCGCGTCGTTGTCGTCCGTTGCAAACCACGACAGCCACTTCGGCAGGCGGTGCGTTTCCTTGTCCACGAAGAAAGGCAGGATAGGCGCGAGAAGGCGACCAACAATGGCCATAATGAACGACGCAGGCATGAGTGCCAGCCATTTCAGATAGACCATGTTCAGACCTCCGAGAGAAAGAGTTTTGCTTCGGCGCGGCGGCGTTCGGTCAAGCCCGCAAGCACCTTCCCGCCTGCGCGGTTGATGTCGAGGAATTCGTGAGCGCAGGCTTCAACGTCGCCCGCATTGAGCGAACGCATGAGGCGCGGGCACTGGTGAACGACGTAGCTCACGCCGCAATTGAAAACGAGGGAGGTCAACGCGATGAACTGGTTTCCGGTGACGGGGACGTTCACGTATTGCGAGAAATCATGCACGTGGCGCTCCACATCCTTGCGGAGCAGTTCGTCGGCTTCGGCCTGCGTGATGGTCATGCCCTTGCGCACTTCGGGACCCGTGTGGCCGTAGCCAATGGTTGGCACGCCTGCGGGACAGAGGTACGCCGTGAGCCTGCAACCCTCGTACTTCGCGATGAAGTCACAGGCAGGCTGAATGTCGTATGAGTAGTAGCTTTTCATTTCTTGGATTCCTCATCGGCGGCAGAGGGGCGTTCATTCGGCGGGACGTACCCGATTTTTTTGAAGATCACGAACCGCACGACGTCAAAGATCCGAGTGCCGAAGTTGCCGACGATCGCCGTGGCCACAGCGCACTGCGAGGCTGTGAAGTGCGCTGAATCCCAGAGCACCCAAAACGTGAAGTAGCCGAGAAACGCAGACGAAAGAAGATCGGCAGCGAGCCACTTCCAATGCCACTTTTTCTCGTGCTTGTACTCTTCGAGATAGCGCAGAACGCATCCGCCGAGGGATGCAAAAAGCGCAATCCACACGCCAGAACCTGTCAGGATGTCCCGATAACGGTCAGGCATAAATACCTCCTTTGTTGCCTCTCCCTGCAAGTTAAAAAAATCCCGGGAGTGCCGGGGGACGGATTGATTCGTTATTCCGCGAGGATGGTCGGCAGTTCAGGCCAGACCACCTCGAAGGGGAAGCCCTCCTGTTGCGGGACATCGCGAAGCGCCTGACGGTAGGCCTTGACGGCCTTGAGGTCTTCGGCGCTGATCGGGTAGTCGGCGCAGAGCAGGTAGTCCGTGTCAGAGATCAGGGAATCGCGCTTCGAGCGAACGGACTGCCTCGCCTCAGTCAGTTTTTCTTCCTCAGTCTTTTCAGGGATCTTCTCGAGGGACCACGAGAGGTCCTCGCCGCGCTTTTCGCAATAGCCCTCTTCCTGAGAGAACTTGCGGATCAATTCGCGCATTTCCTCGTCATGCGGCGTGGTCGTCGTATGAGAGATCACGAGTCCGACACACTCGGCTGCGCACGTCGGCTTCTTCTCAGCAATCCACTTTTTCCCGTCGAAGCGGTAGAAGACGGTGTCGTCTTGCGTCGCCTTGCCCCAAGGACAGGAAAAGGTGACCGACGGCGGCATGAGAGGCTCTCCGTCCACAACCTGGACAGAAACCTCGTGCTGGTAGTACCCAGCGTCGTCATAACAAAATGCTTTTTTGAAGTCTGAGGTCATATGACGCTCTCCTCTAAAAAAATTGCGGCAATGAAGCCGCGGGACAAGAGATATTCGGTAGCCGACGGGAACGGCCTGACGTTGCGAGTCATGCCGTCCGGCAGAAAAATCTGGTACTTGCGCACGTCGTGCTCAGGCCGTGTCGCAGACAAGCGTCTCGGCGAACATCCCGACATGAGCCTGATGCAGGCGCGACAAAAAGCCCGACGCCTAAGAAAGGACATCGGGCTCGAGCCACCGAAGGGCTATGTACTGAAGGACGCTTTTCGCCTTTGGTGCAGGCTAAAGAAGCCGCAGATCGTCAGCTACCAAGACGAGCGACGACGCCTCGAGCGCTACATCATCGAGCCGATCGGCAATCGTCAGCTCGACGAGATCACCGCCCCACTCGTCATCCGCACCGTGCAGCCGATAGAAAAGGACGGGAAGCAAGCGACGCTCAAGCGCGTGCTCATGCGACTTCGCGAGATCCTCGATCTTGCCGTTTGTGCCGGATACATCGAGCACAACCCGCTCGCGCGCGTGTCTAAGGTCTTTGCGCCGCCGCAGGTCAAACCGATGCCCGCAGTCGACTGGCGAGAGCTACCTGCCGTCATGGCCGTCATGAGGGACGCGCCGGAGCGCATGCGCGTGCTCTTCCTCTTCTCGCTCTGCTCGATGCTTCGACCAGGCGAGAATGCTTCGCTCGAGAAGTCGTGGATCACAGAAGACGCGATCCACATACCAGCTGAGCACATGAAGAAGCGACGGCCATTTCGCGTGCCCCTCACGTCTTTCATGAAGGAGCTGATCGCCAGAGAGCAGACGCTCAGCCCGAGGCCACGAAGCGGTCATGTCTTTGCCGGCAAGAGCACCGGCAAGCACGTTAGCTCGCAGACCTTGGCGAAGCACCTGCACAGTACATCGCTCAAGGGACGACTCGTTGCACACGGCCTGCGATCGATAGCAAGATCGTGGCTTGCGGACGAAGCTGTCCCTTTCGACGTTGCGGAGATGTGTCTCAGCCACGATGTCGGTACGCAGGTGAGCAGAGCCTATCAGCGCTCCGACTTTTTCGACGCCAGGAGGGCGGTTTTGGAGCGCTGGAGTGAGCACGTTCGAGCGTGTGCCGAATGTGCCGGCATGATCGACTGGAAGTAGCCAACAGCGCGGGCTTCGTCGAGTTGCAGATGAAGCCCGCTCATGTGCCCGGCACGACATAGAGAGCGCTCTATGACATGCAAATCCGAGTCCCGAACATCAGTGGAAAAATCGGGGCGTCATGGATTTCTGGCGACGGGGCCTTCCAAAAAACAGGCGACGGTAATTGTTCAGATGGTCAGCTCTGGGGGAGCAACAAGGCTGACTTTTCGGCATCTCGCTCAAGCGACTTGTATGGCTCGTCTTCAACTGTGCAGCCCGCTTCAATCCGGTCGCTCTTGTGCATCAAGATTTAATGCAGAAAAGCGAGCGAACGGATGATGGTTGAACGGTTGAGCCGCCGTAAACAGATGCGGACCTTGAAGCATCAAAGTCGACCCAGCCGACGTGTTCAGAACCACCGTCGGTTACGTTTCGGTTTACCGATTGCGGGTTTCCCGAACCAACCGTGTGAGCACCTCTGACTTCTCGTGTCCACACGACGTTGCCAAAACCGCCTGTTATGTTCGGTAAGCCCGCCGCCACGGACTTACCAACCTCTGAAGAAGTGGTCGTGCCCTCGATGAACTTATGGTGAAGGTTCGGGAGGTTGAACGTCGTCGAGCCGTTACCCGAGCCGTACTTTGTGCCGATCTTTGCAAAAAGAGCGGCGTAAGTCGTTCGACTCACCGCCGCCCCGTTGCACTGAAGCCATCCCGCAGGCACATCGTGGAAGGCCATGATCGCGCCAACCGGGATGCCCGTGTCTAGAGTTCCAAGGACTCGCTTGATTTCAGATTCAAGGTCGGCCTTGTTGACCTTGAGGTTAAGCGCCTTCGAATGTGCTGTCTTGGTGACATAAACGTTTGCAATGGCCTCAAGCAACTTCGATTTGAAGCGCGAGAGGCCGGTTAGATCAAGAAAACCGGCCATTTTTCACCTCAGTTGGTCATCGATTAAGCGAAGAGAGCGTCGATAGCGCTGGTAGCGATAGCGTCGACGTGGAAAGCACCGCCGAGCGGATCCCATTCCGTGCCCGTCCAGGCAAAGTTCGTGCCGGCGGGATTGTTGCCATGAGCGGCCTTAACGTCATACACGTCACCAGCCGTCAGTTCGGTCTTCGGCAGAGCTTCGAAGTTCTCGACAGAGCCCTTGAACTTGTAGACATTCGTGATGTCGGTCTTGAGGGCATACGGCGTGAGGTCAACGTTCACACCCTTGCTGTTGATCGGGAGCGCAGAGCCGTTGACAGACACCTTCTCGATCACGTTCACCTGAGCCTTGGCTTCAACGCCTTCAAGCTTGGTGAAGTGAGCAGCCGACATCAGGCCATCCTTTTTGCCAGATGCAGGCGCATAGGTCGTGTCCTGAGCCGGAATGCCGAGACTGGTGATGTCACCCTTCGTGACCGGCGTGGCGACGCTCACAGCACCCTTGCCGGTGACCGTCACCTTGTAGAGGCCATTTTCGTGAGGGGTGTAGACCTCAGGCGTGTAAACCGTCGTTTCCTTGCCATTGATCTTGACATTGCCGTTAGTTTCGCTTTCTTCGACCAGCGTTGCACCGGCAGCGATACCCTCGAGCTTGGTGAAGTGTTCCTTGCTCATAAGGCCGTTCTTCGAACCAGAGGCGAGTTCGATTTGTTGCTGCGGGATCGCGATCGTGCCGAGTACCGCACCAGAGATCGACGTAAGCGAGACGTTCAGGCCTTCGATTTTGATGGAGCCAGCGACCTTTTCCTTCAGCTTGCCGTCATAGTGGGTCAAGCCAGCGAGGTCGAGAAACTGAGTAGCCATGATAAAAAATTCCTTATTTAAAAGAGGTTGTCAATAAAAGTTGTGGGGATTTTCGTGGGCTGCTGAGCCTTAAGCCGCTCGATGGCGTCAGCGTTTTTGTCGACGCCTTCATCGGTGGCGTTCAGCCTTGCAGCCGTAATCACATCTCCTGTTTTCCAGTCGACCGGCAGATACGGATCGGTCGGGGTCTCCTGCGGGAGCCCCTCGACGATCGTCTGCGGCCGTAAAAAAGAAGGGCTGCGTCGGATAACCGTCACAGCCCTTCTCTCGGTAGTGCGCTCACTGGAAGAAAGCGCGGGTCGAATCACACTCACATGAATGCCTCCTTGTTAACTCTGATCAGCAAAAAGCCCATCAATTTCGGCGTCGCTCAAGATGCCGATGTTTGCTCTCGCCCGTGCCTGCTGCTCAGGGGTCGGTGTCTGCGCGTCATAGGTCAGTGCATTGACGTTTCTTGAGGCCGCATCTTCAGCTCGCTTCGCGGCATCTTCTGCGCGAACAGCTGATCCTTCTGCCGCCTGCGCGGACGCACTCGCCCCTGCCGCCGCCTGCTGAGCGGTCTGCATCGACTGCTGCGCACCCGTTGCGCTTGCGCCCGCAGAGTCAGCGGCAGCCGTAGCAGACGTTGAGGCATCAGAAGCCACGCTTGCGCTTTCGGAGGCCTTGGTCGCATACCACTTCGACGAGTATTCAGTGCCGTCGACCGTAAAGTCCTCGGGCTGTCCCTCGGCCGCAGAATTGCTCATCCAGCTCGCCCACTTTTCGGCGAGCGACGAGGAGTTTTGAGCCTGCAGCGCGCTCGAGGAGGCGTCTTGCGCGGACGAGGCGGCCTCCGTGGCCTTGGCCGTCGTGGTGGCGAGGAGTCCCTCCATTTCGACGAGAGTAGACTCTGCATCGATGACCGCCTGCTGAGCCAGCTTCTTCGCTTCGTCAGCGGTCGCAGCAGCATCGGTTGCCTTGCTCACAGCGAACGTAGAGTTCTTGTCCGCCTGCTGCGCAATGGCAAGCGCATCGCTCGAGTTTTGTTTCGCCTCACCTGCAATGGCAAGAGCAGACTTTGCGGTCGTCACCGCCGACTCCGCACTCGACTTCGCTGCGTTGGCTGTCGAGACGGCGGTCGCCGCATTGGACTCGGCCGTCTGGATGCGCTTGTTCCACGACTCAACCGTTGTCGTCAGCGTCTTGACTTGAGAGAGCGCTGAGTTCGCCGTTGAGACCGCTTGAGACGAGTTGTTCAGAGCGGTCTCTGAGTTGTCGTTCGCGATCTTCGCCAGACGAAGAGCCTCGGTAGCATCTGCGTTGCCTTCGGACGCATAACGAGCGAGATCGTTAATCGCATCTTCCGTCTGCGTGATGAAGCTCTGCCCCGAAAGCGTCCCAACCGCCGTATAGACGTAATGGAATAAAAATTTTTCTGCCATTTCGCTCTCTTATTCAGGTAGCTTTACAAAGAAAGCCAGTTTGAAGAACGGTGGCAGCGGAAGTTTGACCGTGTGCGAATGTGACGCGCCGTCAAGCGTGTGCGTGTGTCCCTGATTGCCGCCGACGGACTCGAGGGTGACGTCGTGTGAGTGAGCGCCATCCGTAGACGTGCGCCCCGTCCAAGTGCGCGCGGCGTCGAACTGACACCGCACCGACGTGTTTTCAGAGTCTCGGTTGTCGCTATCCCAACAGTCCCATTCGCCTGCGTAGAAGCTGCCGGTCACATAACGCTGCTTGTGATCATCGACGGGGAAGGAGCCCGTGATGTTCATCGTGCCGCGCGAGTGCGTATGCCCGGACACCGCCGCAGCCTTGCCGGTGTGCGAGTGACTGGGGATCTGGTCAACGGTCAGAATCGTTTCGCCAACCGTCCCCGCAATCTTTTTGTCATCCGTCCCTGCGGTCAGCTTGCCACCAACCTGTCCAGACTCGCCTACGGTACTCGGGAGAATAAACTTCCCAATCAAGTCTGGAACAGTACCTCCGAGGCCGTCGGAGCCACCGTCACACAACACATATCGCTCGTCGGCCGCTGTCTCGCCCCACGGAATCAAGCGACGTCCGTCGCTGCCACCAAGACGGCAATTCGCAAAAGGCGTGATCTGACCTGCTATAACGCTTGGTGCGTCCAAATTTTTCCAAACGGCCTTGTTCGACCCAGGCGTGACAAGCGACGTGCCCGGGCCATTCTCGCGAAGACAGCGATACTTAGTTCCGTTGAGCATGACCTCATTACCGACCTCATAGTCGAGGTCGACGGAGTAGTTCATCACGCCGCCCTGCTGATACCAAAGCAGAAGCTGGGATAGCAGGTAGAACGCACCGTTGAAGTCTTGACGCTTCGGCGGGATGCCGCCCTCTGCAAGCGGCATGGAGTTGACTTCCGTCCACCCCTTGTTCTGCGAAAAGCGGCCAGTGCCCGCCTCCTGCGAGGTTGCGGGCGGAATCGTTTTGTCGCCCTCGGCGGCCAGTGCCGAGGTCAACAGGTGTTCGGGATAGTTGCTCATCAGTCAATCTCAATTGTTCTGCCGGGATTGAAAACGCCGACGTCGAAAGGCATGAGGGTCGATCCCTCAAAGCCGAAAATCTGCTCGTCGGGATAGATGACGAGAAGATTGGTCAGAACGCCCGCAGGTCGATTCAATAGGCCGTAGGTCTGCAAAATCATTGCCTGCAGGTCGGAAATATTCCCGATGATGACGATGCTGTTCACGCTCATGTCGAGATAGTCCACGACGAAAACCGTGGTGTCCGTCAGGCGCTGTAGCAGCTTGTTCGCGGCGTCCGCCGAGCCGTTCGAGATGTTGCAAGCGGCGCGGTAGAGGATCAGGAAGCGAAAGTAGTCATCATCAAAGCGCACGTACTCGCCGCGCACCTTGATGAAGCGGTCTACGCCGACTTTCTGCCCCCACCAGTCGAGGTAAACGCCGTAGGCGGTCTGGGGATCCATCGCCGCCGCGTGCAGGCGCTCGAGGTCGGGCGTGGCGTCGATCACATCCTGCATCAGGCTTCCCAGATTCTGAAAGTCCGCACTGAAGGCGTACTGCGTCTGGATAGCTTCAGACTGCGTGGAGGCGACATCGGGGATGCTCCGCACGTCCGCAACGGATGCGAAGTTGAACCATGTCTGTGTGTCCGCCATTCTTTACCCCTCGTACAAGAAGACGATGTTTTCCGAGGAAATCGAAGGCTCCACGTTGGCGGGGATCTCCACGGAATCGACCCACCCCGCATCGCCGAGCTGAATCTCGATCTTGCGCACGGGAGCCGTAGTCTCGGGGATCGCCACGCCGTAGAAGCGGGACGCGTAGACCTTCGTAGCCAGTTTGATGCGCGGGTTCGAGCCTTCGCCCGAGAAGTCCGCAATCAAAGCCGCCTTTACGTCCGCTTCCTCATACGGGTTCACGGACTCGGCGTTGAACGTCACGCGCACCTTGAAGTCCTGCGCGCTCGGGCGGGTGATGCGGTACGTGTACGTCGCGTTGAAGTGATCCTTTGCGATGTACGTGACCGAGTAACTGCCCGTCGTGCCGCACCCCATGTCCTTTCGTCGGTAAATGGTCTCGGCGATTGCCTCATCATCCCCGCCCACGATGCAGACCGCGATGCTGTGCGGCTCGATGCGCAGGCCGAATTCCGTCTTGTACTCGTTCGTGAAGTTCTCTAGCACCACGCAGTCAAGCACGCCGTCAAGCTCTGCCAGATTCGCCTGAATGGCCTCCAAGCTACCCAGAGCATTGATCGCGTAGCTCTCCGTGATGCGCGCGAGGTACTCGCTGTCAGGTTCCCTGCTGCGTCCGAGAGCGCCCGAGTCGGGATTCGTGACGGCATCCCACCCTGCGACGATCGTGACGATCTTCGTCACCGTCTCAGGTGCGACCTCGACAGAGCCATGCTCGACCGATTCGAAGGTCGTGGTGACCGTCCCATCGTCTCCGATCACCGCCCCGCCGACGGCGGAGTGCCTGAAGTTGTTCCCGTTGGCGTCCTGAACAATCGCGCCATAGGGAATCACAGTGCCCTTCAGACCCGTCAGGGTGCAGGTGACAACGGAAGGCTCGGAGAGCTTGCGGTCGATGCCGTAGAGGCCGCCAATGGCGTCAAGGAAGACTCCGCGAGCAGTCTGGGGGTTGAGCTGATTGGCAAGGTATGCGATCTCGGCATTCTTCGCCTCGATCTCCGCAGCGACCAGGTCGACCACTTGCCCCATCGGGGAGGCCGGTTCAACGTTCACGTCGGGACGGTCGGGATCGGAGCGGAACGCCTTCACGATGCCCTTTGCGAAGTCCTCGCGAATCTCGGAGGAGTCGGGCACAACCACGCCCGTCAGTTCATCAAATTTCACTACGGCCATGATCGCCCTCAGTTGTTCGGATGGTGATGCGCCCCGTCAGTGTGCGGGCGCGACTGTCCACGTCGTCAATCTCCACGGCCTCCACGGCCTCCACGCCCTCGACCGACAAGGCCGCATCCCTCAGGCGGGCGGCGGTCACGGCCTTCTGCACGGGCTTTCCCAACTGATCGGAGAACCAGTCGATGCCATGCTCCGCGTAGAAGTACAGGTCATCGGTAAAGCACCTGCATTCGTTCGAGACGTTCTGCAGTGTCGCCGCCGTGCCCTCGAGCATCTTCAGGTTCCCGTTGCCGTCGAACGTGAAACAGGCGGACGCGGTGAGCTGAGGCGTGTAGTTCGTGTGAGCCATTACTGTGGTGTCCCTGTTGTCCCGCCCGAGTCGCCCGGGTGGGTGTGAGTGTCAAGCGAGACGCCCGCCGCCACAACGTCGCCCGTCGTGGTGAGGGAGCCGTCGACCGATGCGCCAGAGCCGCCGGAGATGGCAAGCCCGCCCTTGCCGGTGATGAGACCTGTAACAGTCAGCGTCCCCGTGCAAGATGTCGCAGGCGTGTCGAGCGTGACCGAGGACGAAGCCTCGACCCGCGCCGTATCGCACTTGATCGTGAGCGTGGGCGTCTCCTCGTTGATGCTCTGGGGAGCTACGACGTGAATCGTGCCCTCTTCCTCCAAGTGGATGAAGGTGGTGGGCTTCTTCCCCCAGAATCCGCCGATGTAGAACCCGTCGGACATATCGAAGCAACGGAAGCTACCCGGCTGCACGGGCGTAGCCTCGCCGTTCAGTGCGGACACATCCTGCTGAGCGAAGATCGCAAGGCCGATGTCACCGGGCTTCGGGTCGACGATGATTGCCGCCGTCCCATGCTGAAGCCTGAACCACCTGAGCTTCGGGATCGAAACGTTCGGGATTGCCTCGCCCGAGGCGGTGCGCATCTCGACCAGGGGCGTCGCAGAGAGGTACTCCGCGCCGTTGCCCTCGCCCGTGCGGTTGACTGAGTCCACGCGGACGGGGATGGCCGTATTGACCATCCCCTTCACGATTGACTGAATCATGAAGTGCAGGGCGTTGAGTTCGGAGCTAGCCGTGAACTCAGAGGTATTGAGCTTCAGTTCGTCACTCATCGAGCCACATCCCCTCGAACGTTGTGCGCCACGAACCGCCGCCGGGCTTGTGTGCCGTTAGGTCGTGGGAAAGGTTGACGATCTTCCAAGTGCCCGAAGCGGACGGGACGATGGATTCGACGCGCACCGCCGCACCGATGCGGAGATCGGGGCGGAAGTACGAAACGACTTGAATGCCGTTCTGCGTGAACGTCGGGTACCCGACCATCCCGGTGTCTGCGGAGACAAGCGGGATCCCGCCCGTCTCTCTCACCTTGCCGCGCGGCAGGAGGACGATCTCATCGTCGTCGATGAGGAGGTCTGCGCCGACGCTGTTGGCAACCTGTCGCATCTTCGTGATCGGGTCGCCCGTGATGATGCAGTCGGAGAGCGTCGCCTCGACCCCATCATTGCGGAACGTCTTGCCCGTCTTCTGCGCGAGCATCCCGACGGTTTCCGCCGCCGACTGCTGACCCGAGATGGCCAGTTGCCCCTCAGGTTGCAAGACAGGGTAGCTACCCGTCTGGGCTTCCATCTTCATCACGGGGCAAGCCCCGTTCAGATCGGCGTAGGCGTTCGTCACCTCGCCCTGAAAGACCACGGAGTAGTTCCCGCCCTCGCCTGCTTCGACTTGGAGCAGGTTCCATCGGCGACCGAGCGGGCGGAAGGAGAGCATCGTGAGTTGAGCCATCGTGTCAAGTGACAGCCCGTATACCTCGACCGAAGCCTTCGCAAAGTCCACGCCACCCTGTTTCGAGATCGCCACATGAGTAGCGAAGCCCGTGAGCGTGTAGACGTTGTTCGCGCCCGCCTTGTCGAGCGTAACCGTCAGGCGCAGCGCTTTTTCGGAAAAAGTCACGCCTGACATTTTTCGCCCTCTGCCAAGTAAACGAGGTAGTACCGATCAGACAGTCCTGAGTAGTCCGGGTGGGAGTCCCCTAGCACGTCATGGAAAACCAGACGCCCCGAAAACGCCGCCGTCTTGAAAATCGGTATAGGTGAATCGTGATTGCAGATGTGATTTGTCACCACGTCGACCTGATCGACCGCAAGGCTGAGATAAAGAGCCGAGCCGTTTTGCTTGAGCGTAACCGTACAGTTTTGCCCGTCCAGAACCACGTTAAAACGTTGGTTCGACAAGTTGGAAAGCGGTATACGAATCACGATAACAACCTCTTTACACCAGCTTCGATCGCCTTAGCCCCGCTCCCTGCGACCGACGTTTGCTTTTTGCCGCAGTCCACCTTGTTCGCGCCCGTCTCCTTTTTCGGAGACCATGCGGCGGTCTTGCCCCCGACCGTTGCAGACCTAACCTCTTGAAAGGTCAAATCCACGGAAAGGAGGTTTGCACCGCTCGACGATGAGCGCACGGACGAAACGCCGATTAACGTCATGTTTGATCGAACGGTGGTCGGAGTCACGATCGTGTACGTTTCGACCGAGTTCAAAGCCGCGTCGATCTTGGCAATCGCCTCCTCTTGGGCGGCATAGTCGCCCGAAAAGAGAAGCGTCACCGTGATCTGTTGCGGCTGTGAAACCTTGTCGTATGCGTATAGCTTGCCGTTTTCCTGCGGCTCGAACGGAACGCTTGCGGCTGCATCCTCGGAGAAATCGTCAACCGAATCGTAGTCGCAAAGAGGATTCCCGCTCTTGTCGAGAATCGCCCAAGCTAGAACCTGAACCGACATTGATTACCCCTTTTGAACAACGCCTGACACGGCGTTTTGGATGTAGTCGCGTGCGCGTCCCATTGCCTTTTGGACATTGCCTGAAACCGCTTCGCCGATAGCCTCGCCGTCGCCCTTGGCATTGACCGTCGTCTGAACCGTTACCTTCATGTCCGTGTTGACGGCGTTCTGCGTAGAGGCGTTCGCGGCGGCAATTCCTGCGGGCGCACCCGCAATCACGGGGGTCGGAGGAGCAAGCATCGAAGCCATGAAGCCGCCGACCTTGTCGGTGAGGCCGTCAAGCAATCCACCGCTCCTGTCGGACGTGTCGGCCTTAACCGTAACCTCGGCTTTTTTCGGTGCTGGCGATTTGTCATCGTCATCACCACCAAAGCCGAAGAAACCACCGACCTTGCCGAGCAAGCCCCTTGCCTTGTCGACAAAGGAATCGAAGCCGCCGAACAACCCGTCGAACGCTTTTTGCAGGGCAAGTACCGGGGACATGAAAGCGTCGAAGACCGCCTCAGCCGCCTTTTTCGCGGCAGACGGTAAACCGTCAACAATCCCCGGCAGGAGGTTTTTCAACGGCTCAACCAACCACGCCAAAAAGTTGTCGTAGATGTACTTGATCCCGTTATCGAAGCCCTTAACGAAGGCGTCGGGGATGCCGCCAAGGGCGTCAATCATCCCGCCGACCGTATCAAGGCCGCGAACGATTCCACCCCACAAGGTAGAGCCTACCGAAGCGGCGGACTCGCCGAGCGAGGTGAAAAAGTCGGTAAAAGGCTTAACCGACGGGAGCTTAAAGACCGAGGCGATTTTCTCGCTCGCCTCTTTGAGAACGCCCCACGCCTCAACGAACGCACCTTTGATCTTCGCGGGAATGCCCGCAACGGCGCGGCCAAAACTCAACATGTTTTGGCGGATGTTGTCGACCTCCTCGGCGGAGAGGCCGCACCACTTCATAAAGGTTTCCAGCGCGGTAATGTCACCGTCAAGAAAACCCATGAAGTCGTCGAGCAAAAGGCACGCCACCGTTACGGCGGCAATCAATGCGCCGAGCGGGTTGGCCAACAAAGCGAGGTTAAACGCCTTGATGATCGGCATGCCCTTCACGAACACGTTGACGAAAAGGCTTGACGCCTTGACCGCCGACATAACGTTGCGAAGGAATGCCCCGCCGAAAATGGCGGCAACCGCAGTGGCGGCAAGCTTTACAAAGCGAGAATGTTCCGCGAGGTAGGAAACGCCCGAGCTAATCGCCTTCAAAACCGCCGTTAGGGGCGGCATGACGGACGTGAGCAAAACCCCACCAAGCGAACTTGCCTGATTCGTGAAGTTTTTCCACTGTCGGTTAAATTCTCGGGCGAGTTTTACCTGCTCATCCGTGAAGGCTACGCCCTCGAACGCCTTGGCGGCCTCCTCCGCATTGTCACGGTACTTCAGGAACACGGCGGCGGCATCGGCAGACAGCCCCTGCGACTGCAGGAAGTATTCCGCCTGCCTTTGGCTCAAGCCCTTGATATGGTCGCCCATCTCAAAGAAAGCTTTCTCACCTCTGCCCGTGGTCAGGATGAAGTTTTCAAGGGCACCCTTGAAGGCTTCCTGACTACCGCCTGCATCCTCGTTCGCCTTCGCCCATGCGTCGATCTTCTGGGCAGACACGCCCAGTCGGTCGGACAGGATTGCCAGCGCGTTCCCGTCTTGGACGAAGGATTGAAAGAGAGCAGTCCCGCCGAAAGCCGCGAGGAGCGGCGCACCGAGCGCCATGATCTTCTCGCCGATCGCCCCGACCTGCTTGCCGAGGCTGTCCATTGCACGGCCTGCGACAAGTGCCGCCTTCTGACCGCTTGACCCGATCTCGAGAATGCGTTCTGCGACATCGTCCGAGACGTTGCCGAGCACAAGTCCCGATTTCGTGGCGTGTGCTGCCAGTCGGTCGACCGCCTCGCCCGAACGCTCTGCGCCGCGTGCGAAGTTGTCGATACCCTGTGCCGCTTGATCCAAACCGTCCTTGAGCTGTTCGGAATCGAGGCCGATCTTCACTAACAGACTGTCGATGATGTTGTCGGCCATTTAGATTTTCTCCTCAGCTTGTTTTGCCGCCAACCACTTGTGGTAGTTGTCCAAAAGAAGCACCTCGTCGAGGTTGACGGCATCCTCGTATGTAAGAACGGTTTTTAGCTCCGCCAGTGACGCGAGGCGAGCGGAGATGAGACGCCCCGCGAGCGGCGGAATGTTGGCGTAGGAGGCGACCCCTCTTACGCCTTCACAGTCGGCTCTGAAGCCTGCCCACCGAGGAAGTTGGACAGGTTTGCGCTCTGCAAAAAACCGAAGTTCGCCTTGAGCGCCTCCACGCGAAGGCTAAGAAGCGTCAACGGCGACTGAATCATGCCGTCGTCGGTCACGCTCTTCTTCAGGTTCCCGACGCGCACCTTGCAGCAGGCAAGCAACTCGTCGAGCAGGGGAGCGGCCTTCTCGTACTCGACCTTGCACAACGCGGCAACCAGACCTCGATAGTCCTTGACGCCTTCGGCGGTGATGGCCTCACGCCCGAGCAGGAGACCTGCACGGATCAGCCAACCCTCCGCCTTGAAGGCGCTCATCTTCTCAATGACGAAGGTCATGTCGTGGCCTGCGTCATTGATCTTCAGGGTAATGTCTTCCATTTCCGACTTCTCCTCAGTGCGTCAATCAGGCGACTTCCTGAAATTCCATGGTCCACGTCGTGGGCTGAAGGGTCTTCTGAACGCTCGGGAGGTTCGGGGCGTTCTTGAGGGCACCACGGCGGAAGATGATGGTCTTTTCGAGCGCGGGCACGAAGACCGTGAGGGTAAGCTCATACGGCTTGCAATTGGCGCTCATGGCGTCGCGGATGGTCTCGAAGACCTCGAGGCTCGGGCTGTTGGCTTCAAGCACGATGCTGACGGGCTGAATGTTCTTGACCACGCCGGAGACCATGCGGCCATCAACGCCGCGACGGTTTTCGGACTGGTCCACGCCGTCGGCAGTCATCACGCTGTCGGCGGAGAAGCCCTCGAGCTTCACACCGGACGGGTAGAGATCTTCACAAGCGAGAATGATCTGGACGTTCGCACTGGTTACGTCAAAGTAATCGGCCATTTTTCGGCTCCAAGAAAAAGGGCTTCCACGTGGGAAGCCCTATTAAAAATTTTGTGTGATGTCAGGTTGTTTTGTGTCCGTGAGCCGCGTGCATACGCCTTGAGTTTTCGGCGCGGGTCACGAGTTCGCAGTTCTCAGGGCTGTACCCCTTGTCGGGATCCAGTCGGTCGATAGTCAGTCCTTTCTTGTAACCGTTAGCCATAGCCCAGTCGTAGAAAGCCTGAAAATCCTTCCATTCGTCGCAAACTCGAATGCCTCGCTGCCCGTACCACTTGAACCCTTGGCAAGTTTCAGACTCGCATCGGTTGTGCATAGCTCTGAAGACTCGGTAGATCTGGGTGTTCGCATGACCGTGGGTGACCTTCGCTTTTGTTGCGTTCTCGAGTCCAAGACAGCCGCATGACTTTGCGAGGCCTGCGCGTAACTTGCTCGCTAGCGTCAACGTCTCTTTTCCGCAGTCACAAATGCACCGCCACCTAGTGGCACCAGCCGCAGAGTTTTCTCCGCGCTCGATAACGGTCAAGCGTCCGAACCTCTGCCCTGTCAGGTCAATGAACCTAGAGGACTTGCGGCCTCTTGACTTCTTGCCAGTTTCGACGCGAACTTCGTGAGCTAGGCATCCGCACGATCTAACGCTTCCACCCTTCAAGCTATAGCCTTCAGCTTCGCAGGTATTGCCGCAATCGCACTGGCACACCCACAAGCGACGACCACTAGCCCCCCTGTTCTCAGAACGCCTCAAGACAGTTAACCGTCCGAATCGCTGACCTTCTAGGTGAGCTCGCGGGGTCTCGCGGTTCTCTTTCGAGAGGCATCCGCATGAGCGGGTTCCACCGCTTCGTAGCAGACCTGTCGCCACATCAGTTTCATTCCCGCAAGAACAAAGGCAATGCCACCGCGTTCGTCCGTTCACGTTTTCGGCTCGCCTGATAACGGTAAGCCGACCATACACCTGACCAGTGAGATCTAATGAGCCCATGATTTCCTCCAAAAGGACATGGGCTCATTATAGCAACATCAACGGCTAAATGATGCTTGTTACCTCTGCCGTGATTCTCTGAATTGCCCCTGCGTAGCAATAGAAAATAGACACGATGGGCGAGCCGCGCTCTGCTCGGACGTTGGCGCTCGGCATCTCGATGCCGTACCAGTAGCCCTTCGTGAACAGGGTCGTCGTGATGTCCTGACCGACTTCCTGCATGATCTGCACGCGCTGAGACTCGGAGAGATCGAGACCCGGGTCGATGACGCCATTACGCAGGCAGAGGCTGATCGGATCCTGAAGCCAGGCGGAGATGTATGCGCGACCCATGTCGTTATACGGAGCGCGGTTGATCGCCTTGAAGCCGTCCATGCACGAACGCTGAATGGCGTTGCGCAGGTAGATCGAGCCGTAGAGCACGTCGATGAAGCCGTAGTAGTCAGAGCAGAGCGCGCCCGTATTCATGAACTGGAAGGCATCGTTGCGCGTGGCGAAGTTGCCGAAGTAGGAGCAACGGATTGCCTCAAGCGCATCGGCGGCGGCTTCGTTCTGAACCGTCGGGGAGAGACCCGTGGCGGACTTGGCGAACCAGACCTTCATGCCCTGATTCCTCTGCCAGTCGATGGAAGCGCCGACAGCGAGGACGAAGGCGGCAAAGGCGGACGTACCGTAGAGGCAAATCGCGCAGTTGAATCGATCCATCATCTTGGCGGGCTTCGTCTCGGCCTGCGTGAGCATGTCGATGCAGCGGACATCCGTCGTCCAATCGACGTACACGTAGTCGTCATCAATGTCCGCCCATGCGGCAAAGCCTTCGGCCTGTTCGAGCGTAGATTCCCAAAGCGTGGTGAAGCTGACCCAGTTGCGCGTGACGGAGCAGACGTTCTCAAGCGCGGCGGCGGGAGTCTGAATGTCCGCGCCCGGGGAAACCACAGCACCGAGGGAAACCGTGAGGCCGAGCGCATCGCTCAGCCCCGTGCCCTTGACTCCGGAGGCGACGAGGGATTCGCCGACGATGGCCGTGCCCACGGCGGCAACGCCGACCAGGTTCAGGGAAGCATCCGCGCCCGTCTTCTCGGTCGTGAAGGTGAACTTCTGGGAGTTGGCGTCATAAGCGCCCGTCACACCGGCAATGCCTTCGGCAACCTTGGCGGCAACCTCGGAAAGAGAGGTGCAAGCGGAAAGGTCGATGTTCTCGGCGGTGACTTCCTCGCCGTTGACCTCGAGCGTAAGCGTGCCGTCCGTGATGGCCTTGAAGGTGGCGAGCTTCGTCGTGACCGTGCCGCCGCGCACCCAAGCGGGAGCGGCTTCGGAGATGAAGCGACCGATCACGATGGCGTTGACGGCCTTCTGCTGATTGGTGACGCCCGTGAAGTACTGCTGAGCAAAGACGGTTTCCTCGGCCTCGCTGCCGAAGAAGTCGGCAACGGCGGCGGCGGAGGAGAACTCGACGGCGGGAACGTCGGAGGGGATAAGGGCCGACTTCGTGAGGAGCAGGCCGTTGGTTTCGAGGTCGGAGCTACCGCCAGAGATGACGCGCGGCGTGACCTTCACAATGTGAGATGCAGGAATCATTGCTTTTCCTTCGGTTTGAATTTCACGTCAACATTGGCAAGGTCTACCTCGACGAAGCGGAACCCGTCTTGGTCTATCTTCAATGTGCGCTTGAATCCGAGGTGGAACGTGACCGCCCATCTCGGGACGTACCGCCCCGAGTCCGTCGGAGCAGTGAGATTCTGAAGGCCGTCGACGTACTGGAGGTCGAGGCCGTAGGCGCGGAAGTGATCCGCACCGTAAGTTGACCGACCCGCAAGCTCGTATGCCTGCGCTCGATCGCGGGCAGCGAAGCGGTCTGCGCTGTAGCAGTCCACTTGAACCACCAGGTCGACATACTCATGAAGTAGAGAGGTCTCAGAGACTGCGTCATGAGTTTCGATCGTCGATCCGCGCCGCGTCATGCTGATCGGCGTGAATACTGTGAAATCGTTGTCCTCAGGCAGACCGAGGTCGTTGGCGAAGCCGTTGATGAGATGCCGCGCATCGTCGTTCGCATACGGCGGGACGGCGAACTTCCTGAGGTAGCTTCGGAAGGCTTCGGTGATCTGCTCCTGCTTTACAGCGGCAAGCGGCATAGCCCCTCCTCAGTCTCGTAGTAGATGTCCACAGGGGTCGTCTGTTGCTGGCACTGCAGGCTGACCCACCCGCTACGGGTGAAGTCCTCGATTACGGCGTTGACAAGCCATACACGCCCGTCATCGCCTCTCAGGTAGTCGCCAGTGCGACCGAGCGGACGGTTGACCGACCAGGCTCCCGTGTCTGCGAAAACCCAGATCTTGCGAAGCGTTGCAGCCTGCGTGATTGCGTCGACCTGCTGTACCACGTCGGGGCCGAGCGACTGGATCTGCATCGTCAGCTCCCCGAATTCCTCGAAGAGCTGAACGGCGTCCCCTCGCTCACCGTCGACGTAGCGACCCGTGGAGCGGTAGAGCGTGGCGGCCTGATCAGAGTGCAGGTGGTGAATCGCCTTTCGCACGATTTTGTGAAGATTGACTGACATCCATCACCCCTTGATTTCGTAGCCGACAGAGTGGAGCATCGTTCCGACCTTGACAAGCGCCTTGTCGCGCCCAGAGCCAGAGTCGGCAGTGCGGTTGCGTCCCTTGCGTTCGTCCTTCACGTCGTAGAGCAACGTCGTGAAGAGCGAGCGGTCGGGGAACTTCGTACTGCGCGAGCCGTTGTTTCGGATCGTCTCCTGAATGTCGACCTGTGCCTGCCGCGCCATGATCTCTAGCGCGGCTCTGGCGTCCTTGACGCCCTTGGCCTTGAGTCCGGCGGCAAGGATCTTCTTCCAGTTGCCGACCTCATCGGCGAAGGTTGCACGCATGAACGGACGCGGCGGGGAGCTGAGAGGCGTCCCCGGCTTGAGCATGATCCCGAAGTTACGCAGGAAATACCCAGTCTGTTTCTTCGTCGTGCGTTGAACCCAGCCGTACTCGTTGTACGTTGCGTAGGTCGCAACCTCCGGGTCTGTGATGCCGATCTCCGCGTAGGGTGCGCCCACCTTGCCGACTTCGGCAGCGAGCTTGCGCACGCCCGTATTGCGATTGACCTTGATCCCCATGAGTTACCCCCACGGATGATATGGCTTCGAGTAGTAGAGCTTCGCGCCCGTGCGGTACGGCATCGTGAGTACCCAGAAGAGCGCGCCGCACTTCGTCAGGTTCCACCAGGATCCCGCCTCGGTCTTGCTCTGCAGGTTTTCGAACGACGTGGAGACACTGCCCTCGGTCGCAGAGGCGATGCGGGAGGGTTGATCCAACCCGTTCCCGTCAAGCGAGAGGAGGTGACAGAGAGCCGCCCACAGGATCGGTTGCATCTTGGCCTCGGGGTACGGGAAGTTTCCTTCACCGTCCCCGAGGAGAACCTTCACGGCCTCCCAAGATGCCGCGAGCTGTTCTGCGCTGACCGTCTCCTCGGTGAAGGCGGGGTACGCCGCGCGGAAGGCGGCGGCATCAAGTTCATAGAGGGCCATTTTGTTTCCTTACTTGGCGGTGACTTCGACGCCCATCTTCGTCGGATCGGCGGCCTCGAGGCCCGTTCGCATCTCGGCAATCTCGGACGCGGCGGCCTTGAAGCCCTTCACGTCATTCACGGGATAGATGCAGGGCATGGAGCCGTTGCGACCCGTGAAGGCGATTTCCTTGCCGTGAGCGGCGATCAGGTTTTCCCAGTCGGACTTCGGGAGCTGCACGCACAGAGCGTTGCCGGGCATAGCGAGGACGCCCGACTTCATGCCGCGCAGATTGTCGTTGATGCCGGGGAAGCGGATGGACTTCGTGCCACCCTTGCCGTCGGGGATGTCGTCAAAGCGCAGGGCAAAAGGCAGACAGCAGGCGATGGCAATCGTTTCGCCCGCAACGGTGACGGCCTTCTTTTCTTCTTCAAGGGTGGAGGTCACAACCTTGACGCCCTCGGCGGCAGTCGCCTGTGCCTTCTTTCTCGTAGTGGTAGCCATTGAATTTTTCTCCTCGTTCGATGGCGGGGGCAAGGCCGAAGCCCGCCCCCTAGGAAGCCCGAACAGATTCGGGCATGGTGGTTAGATGCCGAGCATCGTGGCGATCAGGTGCGGGCGGCGGATCACGCAACCCCACGTACCGCCGACGGCCTTCTGCACCCAGGAGGTGGAGTAGGCTTCGACGTTGCCGAAGCGCATCTTTTCAGAGTAGGCGCACTCGGCAGTGACTTCGCCGAACAGCTCGGGAACCGTCAGGTAGAGCATGGACCCCGCTTCCGTCGTGAGCTCGGGAAGGTAGAGCACCTCGAGGTTCGGGTAGTTGCTCTTGAGCAGATCAAGAGCCGTCAGACCGAAGGCGTTCGGCATCTGAAGATACGTGGCGCGGTCGGAGGCGACGGCAAGACGGAACTTGCAGGAGGCGTCAACGTTGCCGGCGTTGTTCTTGATCAGCTCGTTGATGAGCTTGGCGATGTCGTTGAAGACAATGTTCGCCATCTGGTCGGTGTTGGCGGCGGTCTTGTCAGCCCACGTGGACTTGCCGCCGACCGACACGGGGGTGACGGACTCAGGCAGGTTCGGGTCGTTGAGAGCGCCGTAGTTCTGCTTGCCGGCAACGCCGTAGAGGTAGAAGCGGTTGTGCGCACGGGCGAGGACATTGGCCGCGCCGCGCTGCTTGGCACCCGCAAACTCAAGGCGAGCCTTAGCGCCCGTGGCAAGCTCGCGTTCGCCGTACTTCAGCGTCGTCTGGAAGATGAAGTTTTCACGGGTCGGGAACTCGTAGTTCACTTCGGACGTGACGTTGTTCGTGAAGTCAGAGTACGGCGTAACGTCGCCCACGACTTCCTCAACCGGGAACTGCATGAAGCTGTCGGCCCAGTCGCCCTTCTTCGTTTCGTCGAAGAGCTTCGTGGCGTTCATCGCACCGAACAGGATCGTCGTGACCTGCGGATCGATGTACGTGACGAGGGCGGCGGGAACGCCGACGTTCTTGGCGGTGGAGAGGGCGGCGTCCTGAGCAATCTTGCCCTGCGTGACCTTGGCGTAGTCCGTGACGATGCGACCAGAGGCGTCGCGGTGGTACGGCATGACGCCAACGGCATACGGGGAGCTGATGCCGAGGCTCTTAAGATATTCGAGTTTCGTGTCCATTGTTCAGTCTCCTTTTATCGGCGGGAGATGATGATGATGTCGCCCTGAGCCTTCGCGGCCGTGACGACGACCCAGCCGGTGTCGTTTTCGCTGCCGACAGTGCCGTAAGACACGACGCCATCAGCGGGATTGCAAAGGACGGCCTGACCGACCGTAGCCTCGCCAGCGGCTTCAACGTAGAAGTCACCGCGCACGGCGATCGTGAGTTCAGCACCGTTCGGGTAGGCTTCGGAGCCGTCGACGCCGCACGGGACGGCGGCGGTGAAGGTGCGTTCGACGAGACCGACGAGGGTCGTACCCTTGGCGGAGGCGACGGGGAAGGCGACGCCCTTCTTATCGGACGTGCCTTCGAAGACGAACTTGCCGGCGGCGGCAGTGCCGTCGGAGAGGTAGTTAAGCGGCGTGTAGACCGCAGTGTGAGCGGCGACTTCCTGACCCGGAAGACCAACGCTCGGATAAAGATTCACAGTCTTCTGCATAATCTGTTTTCCTTAGAGACGAACATTGATGCCCGTTGCGAGGTCGACCGTGGCCGACTCATCGAGCTTGGAGTCCTGAGCAATGCCCTTCGCGGCGGACTTCTGACCGCTGATGAAGCCGAGGTAAACGGCTTGAGCATTCATCTTCGTGACGCCGCGCATGGGAGCGCCCATCTGCTTGAGTGCGGCGAGATAGACCGCACCTGCGGAGTCAAAAGCGGACGCGCGAACGCGACCGAGAACCTTTCGGCACTCGTCGATGGCATCGAACTTCTGCTCGAGCTTGCGAATGGCGGCATCCTGCGCAGTGGCGGGCTGCTCCTCTTCGTCGGCTGCGGCTTCAGGTTCTTCGTCCTCGGCGGGTTCTTCGTCGCACGCAGGTTCATCCTGGTCGGCGGCGCATTCCTCATCCTCTGCTTCAGGCTCTTCGTCCTCGGCCTCGCCCTTGAAGTTCATTCCGGCCTCGAAGGCCTTGAGCACTTCGGGGTTGTCGGCATCGACGCCTGCGGCCTTGGCGGCCTCGACCACGGGGTTGACTTCCTCGGCCTTTTCGGCCTCGGCTTCTTCGTCCGTGGCGGCGGTCGGGTCGACCTCCTCATCAGCGGCCTGCGGCTCGGCGGTGGCGAGCTCGTTCAGCGCCTGCAGAAGGGCGGCGGCTTCCTCGTCGGTAGCGCCGCGTTGCTTGAAGGCTTCGACGATGGCCTCGATCTTCGCGGCCTTGTCGGTGTCTTCGGTCACAGCGGTTTCGTTGTCCACAATTTCCCCCGTTTCGGTGGTTTCATGGAGGTCACGGAGGTCATCCGCGAGCCTTCCGATTTCGTCGGCGATCCGCACTTCGGTCTCTTCGACCTCGGGAGCATCGCCCGCCTTGATCGGCGTTTCTTCATTCATCGCTTTTTCTCCCAGTTCCAAAGCGTGATCCTCGACGATGCAGGAAGACCCTGCTCGTCCCTCCTCCACAAGCGCAAGGTGCTGTCCGCGAATCCTGCGCATGATGAAGTCATACGTCTGGCCGTTCCACTCACCCGAGTGCATCTCAGGCTCGTAGTGGTACGCCAGTGAAAGCTGTCTCATGCTCCCGTCTCGGATGCGGGCGCACGCGTCCGCGTCCTGAATGTGGAGCGAGTTGCTCAGGTACGTGCCGTCGAACTTCGCCGAATCCCCAGTCGAACCCACGCGCGTGTCCTTGGCGGGCGCGTGGGGGTAGTCGAGGTGGTGATTGAGCTGAATCGGAATGCCGATCACGGAGCGCACCGTCTCGGGATCGGACAGCTCCTCGGCAGGTCGGTACCCGTAGTAGATTTTTTCGGGATCAAGTCCGAGCCTTTCAGAGTCGGGGATTTCGCGTCCGTAGTACGGCGCGACCTGAACTCTGGTGAGGTTCGACCTGTCCACGTGCATCCTGCCGTCCTCGTCGTGCCAACGAAAAGTGACGGCGGAATCAAAAGCCAAAGTAGTCATGATCGTTAAACGTTGAAGGGCAAAACAGGGCGGTAGATGCACCTGCAGAACCTGAGTTCTCCGGGGACGACGTTCGCGCCCACGTCCTTGTCGTAGAGGCCGACATCAAGATCGAACGTCTTTCCGTGCAGCGCGCGGTGCGTCTCTCGGGAGGTGTACTGACCAGGCACGTGGATCCACACGCCCTTAGTCACCCCCAGCTCCGCATCGTTCGCGCGGAGGATGCTCTGGGTGATGCGGCATGTCTGGTCAATCGCCCAGCTCGTCGCGGTGCTCTCGTCGAACCCGCCGAAAGACCTGAGCGTTTGCTTGACCTTGGAAACCGTATGCCCTTGCGCGAGGCCTTCGGTGATGACCTGTTGCAGGCGCGAGGCCTTGGACAGTGCCAGACGCTCGATGTTCCCGACCGACTCCTCCACGATCGAAGGAATTAGCCTTGCGGCGGTCGGACTGATGTGCTGTCGCACAACGGGGATCGTCCACTTGTCCTTGAAGACTTCGGGCGAGATTCCCGCAGAGAGGTACGCCTGCTTCTGTGCGTTCGTCACGTCAGCGGCAATGGAACGCGCGACCCACTGCGCGAGCTTCTCGGCAGAGCGGTCGAGATACCCTGTCCACCTGACGATGTTGCGACTCACGTAGTCGTCGATGTCCGCAGCGAACGCGGCGGGATCCCGCTTCCACGCTGCCAGTACCCGCGCACGAATGCGCCTGAGCTTTTCACGGTCAGCCTTGCGCGTCGGCTTGGAGAGCGACCAGTCTTGCGCGACCAGGTCACCCGCGTCGGCAACGTGCAGGAGGATCTCGTCGGTCATCAGGTCGAGGAACTTGTTTACCAGTCGGTTGACCCTCTTGGCGTACTCTCGCCTCGTGCCTGCGTTCGGCTCAATCGCCCTCGCCGTCTTCATGCTTGCCTCCCATGAGGGCCGCGAGCAGGTCGCTAGACCCGTCATCGGTCATCAGCTCCCCTTCCTCGCCTGCGGGCATATCGTCGTCAAGGAATGCGAGGTGCGAGCACTTTTCAAGGCGCATCGCCTGACGCATTTCATCGGCGGAGATGGCGTTGCGGTCCTTGAGCGCGGCAAGGGCCGTCACGCGGGCGTTGAAGTTCGCGGACTGTGCCGACTCGTTGTCCATGTCGACCTCGTTCCACTCGAACGAGATCGAGGGGTCGATCTTGCCCCAGAGCTTCAGCTGAAGCGCATCAAGGCACGTCTGAATGGCGTGTCGGTAGAGTTCCTGCTGACTGCGGATGTGGTCGTTGTAGTTGCGCAGGTCGGACTCGCCCGTAGCGTTGAAGCCTGCGGGCGAGATGCCGAAGAGCTTCACGGCGGGCGTGCGGTTGACTGCCGCGATCATCTCCTGCGCCTGCTTCACGATGTCGGAGACGCCGGCGATGGCGGTCGTGATGTTCTCGACCTTGTCCGTGTCCGTGTTCGCGAGGAACACTGAGTTGTTGTCACGGTAGTGCTGTAGCACCTCCATGACCGCGTCGAGTTCCTGAATGCCACCCATCGTCGACATACGTTCCTGCGAGTTCGTGTAGTACACGAGGAGGCTCATCTTCTTGATGAGATCCTGCGCATACACGCGGCATTCGTTCCAATGCAGGATGTAGTCCCAGAGGATTTGGGCTTGCGGAATGCCGAGGAAGTTGTACGCGGGCTTGAACAGCACCGGGGGTTCGTTCGCGTAAAGCGGCAGCAGGCGCGAGGCGTGAACCGTGCGCCCGAGGACGAACCACTTGCGCGGCGTCATGTAGTCCTCGCGGAGCGGGTCGATGCTGTTGTACTCGCCCGGGGAGACGTTCACGGGGTCGACCACGACGAATCGCAGGTCGCAATCCTTGCCGACCTCGGCAGACTCGGCGATGAGGCGGAGCGGGAGCTCCAAGTCCACGTCCTCGCCTTCCGAGGTCTGCGCGCCCGTGTCGATGAAGATGAACGCGCCGCCCATGAAGCCGACTTTGGCAATGGCCTGATTGAACAGCTCCTGCAGTCGGTAGCGTCGCTGCTCGGTCTCAAGCTGTTCGAGCATCTCGGCAGGCGTGTCCTCTCCACCCGTGATCTTGATCCATTCGCGGGTTACGTCGTCCGCGACGGTCTTGATGCAGTTGCGGACCATGCCGTTCTGGGCGATCTGTTGAAGCGCCCCGTATCCGACAAAGCCCGTCATCGGGAACTGCCCCATAGCCGCCGCGTGATCGGCGAGCGAGCCGCACATGGAATCGAATCCCACGGTACGGGTCAGCTGCAGGTCGAGCGCAACTCGTTCGGACTGCTTGCATCCGAGAGTCTGCGGGAGCGCGTAGGTGCGCTTGATGTCCGCAGTGGTGAGGGGGCGCTTCATCGCATGGGCGAGCGCGTCCTCGACCAGAATCCGCCGCGGCGCAGCCTTCGGCGGCTCGGCCTTGATCTTTTTAGCCATAACAAACCTCAAAAAGGCCGTAACGGCCATTGTTCAAATCAACCCCTGCGCAAGTACGCGAGGTTCGATGCGTGAATCTTCGGGCGCGCGTTCTTCGTCAGGTCAGAAAGCGCTTGAGTCATTGAGTCGACCATATCGTCGTGAGCGCTTGCCGGGAACGCCAAAAGCTCGGGGATGAACTCAAGGTCGACCCACGTGGCCGTGGCCGGCGGGAGGAAGACGTTCTTCGCCTCCCAGAGGGTCGACACTGCGTAGGCGCGTGCTTCCTTGGATTCCTTCGGCGTGATCGGGACGATGCCCGTCACATGCTTCTTCAACGTGGAAATAACCGCAGAGCCGTTCGCCTTGTCTTCGACTAGCTTGCGCGTGGCCTCTGGGTGCTTCTCGGAAAGCCGCTCGAACATCTCGACCGTCTTCACGAAGTCCCATTGCCCGCGAACCTGGTCGAGCAGGTAGAAGTTGCCGTCACGCGCACCCCAGACCTGACCCACAACGTAGTCGCTTCGGTCCGTGCCCTTGAAGGTCATGTCCCAAGAGCAGACCACGCGGTCAAAGTGCGTCGGGAGCATCTCAGGCGTCCAACGTTGGATCCACTCGGCCTTGAACAGGCCGCCGCCACGCGGGACGGGACGCTGTTGGAACTGACCCGCCGTAGCGTAGCCGCCCATCGTCTTTTCCATCTCGTCCACCTGCGAGGCTGTGAAGCGCTCTGGGAAGAGCAGCTCCCCTTCCTTCTTTCGAGGGTCGGTGAAGCCGATGCAGGTTTTACACCTGCGGTTTTCCTCAAAGCGCATCGGGAGCATCAGGTGCTCATAGCCGAGTTCCTTGGCGAGGATCACGCCCGACGTATCGCGTTCATGCAAGCGCTGCATGATCACGATGATCGCCGAATCGCTGTTGTTCACTCGTGACGGGACGGCTTCTAGGAAGGTTGTCTCAGCGGAGAGCAACGCGGCCTGTGAAAACGCATCGTCGACAGACAGCGGGTCGTCGATGATGATGCGATCGCCTCGAGAGCCAGTAAGGCTTCGGAAAGCCATTGACTCACGAAAGCCAGTAGCCGTGTTCTCGAACTTCTTCTTTGCGTTCTGGTCGCCACACAGCTCAACGCCCCATCGCTCCTGATACCAGTCAGAGGAGATCAGGCGTCGGCACTTGAGGTTGTCTCGGATAGCGAGGTCTTCCTTATGCGCCGTCGTCAGATAGCGCATTGAAGGCTGTCCGCCTGCACCCCATTCCCAAGCCGGAAAGAAAACGCCCGTAAGGAGCGACTTCATCATGCCCGGCGGGACGTTCATCAGCAGGCGCTTGATCTGTCCGCTGTGGACAGCTTCTAGGTGCTCGCACATCGCGTCGAGCGCCCATCCCCACTTGATCGGTGTGGCGGGTTCGAGAACGTTCCACGCCATCTTGCAAAACTCGCCCAGTGAACGCCGTGCAAGTTCTCGGTCAAGCTCAATCAGAGTTGGGAGTCTGTTCATTCATAAGCTCCCTAATCTTGCGCAGGTTTTCGGTAGAAACCCCGGAAAGGTCGGGAGCTGCATCAACCTTGACTGCGCCGCCGTCCGCCCCGGTGATCTCGGATCGAGAGGTTTCCTTCCATCCGCATCGGGACTTCATGTAGAAGATGATCGAGGCGGTATCCCCGCTCTTGATCTTTTCCATGAGCTTTCCGCCAACGAAGACGTTAGCCTTCGCTTTCCCCCTTTTTATAGCGCTCTTAAATTCTTCATTTTCTCTTTTTCGAGATTGCAGGGTGGAGTAGG